>OCTW011407941.1_pt1 | contig 11425 bp, 13 predicted proteins | sample 1539671 | NCBI WGS metagenome assembly OCTW01 (sample SAMN02144230, study PRJEB22623) | gut metagenome | biome: sheep rumen | host: Ovis aries | place: New Zealand | reverse complement strand
ATTGAAAATTTTATAAAAAAAATTTAATAAAGGTGGTATGTATCTTTTTTTTCTGATTTTCATGTAAAAATATATCATTATATCTATTTTAACTTTTTCATTAACATTTTCTGTTTCATGTTTAATTTGAAGATAATTGAATATTATTTTTCTTAGTATCTTTTATTTTATTAATAATTGCTTCATGCATTCTCTTTATAAATTCTGTTCTATCTTCATATTTTAAAACATCAAGATAACCTCTTGAAACAAGATTGAAAGCAAAAGGTGTAGGAATACGAGTATCAACTGTTTTCAGTGTTATTTCTTTATTTTCAATTTTTTCCAATACTTCTTCGGCATGTTTAACATCCATATAATCTTCTATTACTTCTCTACGTGCTTCATCAAGAATTGCAAAATGATTATCTACTTCTTTAACAAAGTTAAGTAAGATTTTACTGGTAACCTGCTGGCGACCAACACTCTTTTCATGACCTTTATATCTTCTTAAAATCATCAATGATCTGTTTGCACAATCACGGAATCTATTAGCTAAAGTTTCTGTTTTATCAATAGCTTGAATTAATGTATCCCTCAGATTTTCACTAGTCAATTCATTAAACGCTTCAACACCACCAATTTTAGAGTCACTACTTAAGTAAAAACCATTATCATCAACACTAATCATTACATCATGATGATATCTTTGAGCTATTTTATAAGCTACAGCCCTACTTAAAGCATCATTTACACGTCTACCATATAAAGAATGGAAAACTACAAATTTTCTACCACCAAAACCGGTGTAATATTCTATTAACAGTTTATTTTTAGAAGGAATTTCACTGTATAAATACTGTTCTATGAAGTAATAATAAATTGAATTAGCAGAATTTTCATCCACATATAAATAATCTTTAATATATTCAATTAATTCTTGTTGGGATGTATCTATAGATAATTTCCAGTCAATTATTGCTCTAAAATTTTGTATAGATATGGCTAAGTCATAAGATAATGGTAATTGCTCAGATACCCATGAAGGAATGCTTGGTGTACTCGCACTAGGAACTACAGTAACAGTCATACCTCTTGCATATTTAAATTGATAAACATTACCTCCAAGAACAAAAGTATCTCCTTTATGTAATTTTTCCATAAAATCACCGTCTATACTGCCAATGATTTTACCAGCACATTTAACTTTTGCATGAGCTCTATCAGAAATTGTACCAATATTCGTTGAATAAAGAACACGTGCCATCTTTCCACGTTTACCAAATGTATTATTCTCCCAGTCAACCCAAATTTTTGCATATACATATCTTTGTTCTAATCGGGTATATTCTCCTGCAAGATATCTTAAAACTTGCTCATATTTATCCCATGTTAAATTATGATAAGGCATACTCTGTTTTATCATGTGATAAATATGTTTAATATTCTGTCTACCTTCAATAGCAATACCATAAATATGCTGGGATAATACATCTAAACAATTCATTGGTATGTCTATTTTATCAATCTTTCCTTCTTTAGCATTTTTTAAAATTAAACTACATTCAACAAGATCATCTCTATTAACAACAACCATTCTTCCTTTAGATTTCTCATGTAATTGATGACCACTTCTTCCAATACGTTGAAGAGCTCTTGAAACAGATTTTGGAGAACTTATAAGAATAACCAAATCTATATAACCGATATCAATACCTAATTCAAGTGAAGTACTACTGACCACAACTTTCAAATTACCTTCTTTGAGTTCATTTTCAGTTTCAAAACGAACTTCTTTTGATAATGATGAATGATGAGCCATAACATTCTTGGAATTATAATATTTTGGATAGTACTGAGTTAATTTATATGAAACACTTTCGGCTCCACTTCGTGTATTGGTGAAAATTAGTGTTGTTTTATGTTCCTGAATAAGTTTATGTAACATATTATATAATTCATCAGTTAAAGTGGCAGGGTCTGCTTCAATAATATTCTTAACAGGACAAAGAACTTTCATATCTAACTTTTTAAGATAATTTACATTAACTATTTCACAATCTCTTGGCTGACCCCACGAATAACCAGCCAGGAAGTTTGCAATTTTTTCAGGAGGACTTACTGTTGCACTAAGACCAATTCTTGTGAAACCACCACATAATTCATTTAATCTTTCTAAACTAAGACTTAAATGGGTTCCCCTTTTATTTTCAGCTAATGAATGAATTTCATCAATGATAACATATTTAACTTTTTTAAGTTTTTCTCTAAATTTTGGTGCTACAAGAAGAATTGCCAGGGTTTCAGGTGTTGTAATAAGTATGTGTGGGGGATGTTTTAACATTTTAGAACGTTGATATTGGGTTGTATCTCCTGTACGAACAGCTTGTCTGATTCCCAAGTCATAACCTGCAATTTCATTAATTCCTTCAAGTGGTGCTTCCAAATTCTTTGAAATATCATTGTCCAATGCTTTAAGAGGGGATATATATAAACAGTAAACTTCCTCTTCAAGCATACCTCTTTGACTAAGACTAGTAAGTCCTGATAAAATGGCTAGAAATGCTGTTAAAGTTTTCCCTGATCCTGTAGGGCTTAGAATAAGTATATTTTTTCCTGAATTGATATGGGGAATGGCCTGTCTTTGAGCATCAGTAAATGTATCGAAATTTTTTTTAAACCATTTACTAACATAAGGATGGAGTATACTATGAATTTCTTCATCAACAGATTTTTTACTCATAAATAACCTCCTTTATTGTTATTTTGATATTCTTCATTATCTATAAGAATTAAATCACTAATTAATCCAAAAGGGTATATTTCATCATCTTCAATAGCATAAACTTCAAAATCAAGTATATTTTTTATGAAGGGTGAAATTGTTTTTTCATGTAAAACATCTGAACCATAACTAATGGAATTAAATGAAGGTTGAACAATTAAATTATACTCTTCCCATCTTCCAGTTAAATATGATTTAACTTTTTCAACTCTTTCCTGGTTACGAATGCTTATACAGGGATGTTCATGTCCAATAATAATAGTATCAATATTATCTGGTATTTTCTTAGGTATATTGTGCCCGTGTGTAATTAAATAATTATCTAAAACAATTGAATTTTCTAAAGGAATATCTCTTTTATTTGTAATATATGGTAAAAAATTATCATGGTTACCTTTAATAATCTGTACATCAATAAAAATGTCGGATAAGTAATCTAAAAAACTAAGAACTTCTTTCCACTCTTGTTTATCTATTTTCCCAAAATTGTGTTTAATATCTCCATTTAATATGATTCTTGAACAATTAGCTTTCTCCTGAATATTATCTAATGATTCAATAATTTTATCAAATTGGAATTGTGGTACCATTAATCCCTGTTTATTTAATGAAGTTTCGTATCCGAAGTGTAAATCACATATAATTAATGTATCATTGATTTTTAATCCTTTATTGATAATTTCAGCACCAAATATTTTAAAAGAATTCATACTTTTATATTTATCTTTTGTATTTATTATATTCATTTAGACTATTCTAAAGATAACTATTAATAATATTTTAAAAAATATATTATAATTAACAAATTAAACTAGGACATTTAGAGGTAGATTTTTTATGACTGATTTAAGTACCTTACAAGAAAATATGAAAAGTGAAGATTATGAACTAAGAGAAGAAGCATGTAAAGGATTAGTTGATTATCCTGATGAAGGAATTCCATTATTAATTGAATGTTTTAAAGATAAAAATCCTTATGTTCGTTTTCAGGCAGCTAAATCTTTAGCAGAAATAGGAACTGATTCAATACAACCATTAATTTCAGCATTACAGGAAGATGATACGCAAGTTCAAAAGTATGTAATTGTTGCTCTTAAAGATATTGGTGATGATACTGTAGGAGAACAATTAATCGAATCATTAAAATCAGATAACTTCGCAATACGTAAATTTTCAGCTAAAGCACTTGGAGAAATGGGTGTAAGTGAAGCTGTAGATCCTATAATTGAATTATTGGAAGATGATGATTGGGGTGTAAGAACTTCTGCTGCTAATGCATTAGGTAATCTTAAAGATGAAAAAGCTATAGAACCACTTAAAACAGCTAGGCGTTTAGCAAAAGGTGATAAAGAGTTTAAAAAAGTAGCAACAAAATCCATCAAAAAAATAAATCCAAATGCATTAAAAAGAAAGAAAAAATCATAAATTCTCCTCTTTTTTATTTAACTATTTTTTTTCAATGGTTTCGTATAAATCATTTCTTTTATTCTTAAGAACAGGTATTTGTTCTCTAACTTCTTCTACAATTGATTTGTCAAAGTCCGCATATATTATTTCCTCTTTTTTGTTTGCTTTAGAGAGAATTTCACCCCATGGATTAACAATCATTGAATGCCCCCATGCTACATAATATGGATTTTTGACTTGGCTGGGTGAAGTTGCAACTGTATAAACCTGATTATCAATAGATCTGGCTTTTAATAAAGTTTCCCAATGTAAAGGTCCTGTAGTTAAATTAAATGCTCCCGGTAATAATATAATATCACTATTTTTGTTCATTAAAGTCCATAATTCTGGAAAACGTATGTCATAACAAATAGCAATACTTATATTTGCAAGAGGTGTTTTCACAGTAGTAATTTCATTTCCGGGACTTAATGTATCGGATTCCCTAAATACTATTGTTTTAGTATTAATGTCAAATAAATGTACTTTTCTATGTTTTGCAATTATTTTTCCTTTAGGACTGATTAGGTAAGCTGTATTGTATATATTTTCATTTTCTTTTTCAGGTATTGAACCGGCTTGTAAATAAATATTTTCCTCTTTAGCAACATCAATCATAGCATTTAATGTAATACTTTCTTCTTCTATTTCACTGTTTTCAATAAATTTTTCATTGGTGTATGGTGTATTGAACATTTCAGGTAATGTCACAAGTTGAGCTTCATTATTTGAAGCTTTTTTAATTATTTCAATAGCATGTTTGATATTTTCTTCTTTATTATCTACAACATTCATTTGACATGAAGCTATTTTAAATTCTTTCATAGTTATCCCTTTTTATTTATTTAATTTTTCCCATAAAAAACTATTTTTAATAATATTTCTTATATAATTAAATAGTGATTTATCATGCCTGATTTAAGTAATTTGAGTATTCGCTATTTTCAAGTTCTAATAGCCATTGCAATATTATTTATTCTTTATGGATTTATTTTTAATATTTCTGAATTTTATTATTCTTCTATTGGAATAATATTAGCTGTAATAGTATTTGCATACTTAAAAATAAGATTTTCAAAAGAATAATATGTATTATAATATAAAAATTATAATATAATTTAAGTATCAAAATTTACAAAATTGATTATTATGTATGAGGTAGAAATTGACCGTAATATCTGCGTAGGTTGTGGGGCTTGTACTAAAGCGTCTCAGATAATATTTTTAGATGAAAATAAAAAAGCTAATGTAAAAGGGGCTTATGTTGATGAGGATGATATTTTAACAATATTAATACAAAATGTATGGGAAATAAGGGTCCCTGCTAGTATATGTCCTAATCAAGCAATCCGAGTTTACGATGATGATACTGGTGATGAAATAGAAATTGAACGTAATGCAAAATTAGAGGAGAAGTGATATTATATGTTAGATTTATTTCCAGAGGGTGATATAAGAAAATGGAAATTATTCATTTCTTATCCATCCAATGATACTAAAGATTATAATATTTTTGTAGAGAGAATGTCATCAGCAACAGAGGCATTTGAATGGGATGATGTTACAGATATGGGAGATAATTTTGCAAAAAATATAGATTCTGCAGATGTTTTAATGGTTTTATCTGGGTTATGGTCACATGATAAAGATTTAATTATGAAGCATGTGAATTATGCTAAAACATTTGAAACACCTATTATTGCAGTTAGACCATATGGAGCAGAAGAAATTCCATCTGAGCTAAATGAAGATGTTGATAAAGTTATAGGTTGGAATACTGCTTGTATTGTAGATGCAATATTGGAAGTTTGTGGTGAAGAAAATTCTTGTTCTTTATAATTTCTTCACTTCATAAAAATGAATCCAATGTTGTTGCTTTTTGTTTAAGTAAATCAAGTGGAGGATTCATTGAAATAAATTCCATTTGTAACTTTTCTAATTCTTCTTTTGCATTATCTGTTATGTCTGGTGCAACGATTATTCCGCGTACAAATTCTTTATTATCCTTAAAACAATCAACATATCTTTTTAATTGTTTAACAGCATTTGTACCTGCTTTTCTACTTTTAAATTCTAAAATCATTAATTTTTCATCTTTATCAGTTCCCATTAAATCAATAAAACCATTGTCTGTCTGATATTCTCTTCTGGTTGGTCTAAATCCTGGTTCTATTAATTCTGGTTGTTTCCATGCTAAATCGACCATATGTTTTTCATATCCTCTGATTTCTAATTCTTTTGTATCTAATATATTATAATATGTGGCACTATAAACCTCATCAAGATATACTTTTATCTCTTCATTTGGTTTGATTTTTTTGCTGGTTAATATAATCATATCCTCATTTAAAGACACATTATTTTTACATCCGGGGGCTTGCCAATTTACAGGATCAAGTTCTAATTCCTGATGTATAGCAAATGTTCCATCTTTTTTTATTAATACTAATCTGTCGCCTCTACCTAATTTACTGCGAGCACGACCTTCATATTCTACATGACAGTTAGCAAGAATTATAATCATTGCTTTTTTTCTAAATCCTTCATCAATAAGTTCATATGCCTCATTTATTGTGGGATTATCAACAGTTTTATATTTAATATAATATTCCTCCAAAGTTTAACTAAACTATTTAAATTATGTTATGTTATATTATATTATAGTATTTATCAAATACTACATTATAGTATTATGGAGAAAAAATAATATGCCTAACAATAAAACATTAGGGTTCATATTGATAATAGTATTTACATTAATGGGTCTTGTACTCACAAGAATGGGTATTAGTTATCTACTAATATTATTATTAATTGGTTTAGGTGTATCTTTACTATCAAAAAGTAAATTATATGCCATTATAGCAGGTATGGCATATGTTATTGTAAGTTATATTATTACATATCCTGCAGGTTTATTTTTATCACAATACATGCCAACATCAGGAGTAGTAGTAGAAACAAGTTCAACAGCAGTTGCAATGAATTTATTCATGGGTGCATTAATACCAACAATATTTGCAGTAATTGTATGTGGTGTTAGTGCAGTAATAGGTGCAGGTATTGCAAATTATATACGTAAAGATAATTCAAATAATGAAGATAAATCTGAGGGTTATCATTTTAATGTTGAAGATAATAAAACCAAAGTTAATAATAAAAATAATAGAACAAGAAAGAAAACCCATAAGGGAAAATTCATGAACCCTATTCAAAAAGCAAAAATGAAAAAACAAAATGAAGAATAGTGATTTAATGACTAAGGTAATTATTGTAGGAGCAGGAACTGGTGGATCTAGTGTAGCTAGAGAACTATCCAAGAATCCTAATATAAATATTAAAATAATTGAAAAAGGTCCTTTAGCTGAAGCTAAAGATGCATATAAATATTATGATGTATGGGATAAAAATGAAATGGAATTAATTAAAACTGATGTAGCTGGTGGTTCATCATTAGTTATAGCAGGAAATTTTGTTCCTTCATTAGTTGATGAATTATTTGAATTAGGTATTGATATAAAACCACAATTAGAACAATTAATTGATGAAGTTGGGATTCAAACTATGCCTGAATCACATGTTGGACGAATAAACAATTTATTAAAAGATGCAGCAGAAGAATTGGGCTTAGAAATGCAGGACATGCCAAAAGGCATTAATCCAGATAAATGTAAACAATGTGGAAAATGTGCATGGGGATGTCCTCATGGTGCTAAATGGAGTAGTTTAGAAGATTTAAAGGTTGCTAAAGAGAATGGAGCTGAATTATTACTTAATGAATCTGTTTCAGGTTTAATTGTAGAAGATAATAAAGTTAAAGGTGTAAAAACAGATAAAGGTAATCAATATTTCGCTGATGTGGTTGTATTGGGTGCTGGAGGTATGGTAACTCCAAAACTACTACGTTCTGTTGGAATAAATGCAGGTGAAACTTTTTCTGTTGATCCATTTATAACTGTTGGTGGTTATTATAAAGGCGCCAAACAAGATAGTGAAATTCAGATGAATAAATATATAAAATTACCTCATATAGTAATTTCATCACACACAAGTCAATATTTATTACCTAAAATTCAGGAAACACATCCTGATGCAACAGTTGATGATATAATAAGTTTCATGATTAAAGTACCTGATAATTTAAAAGGTCATGTTTACCTAAATGAAGTCGTTAAAGGAATAGACTTTGAAGATGCATCTTTACTTGCAAGAGGTGCTGCCATTGCAGGGAGTATTCTAGTTAAAGCGGGTGCTGATATAAAAAGTATTTCTTCTACACATGTACGTGGTGCTCATCTAATAGCTTCAGCCAGAATTGGGGATGTTGTAGACAATAACTTAGAAACAGAAATCAAAAATTTATATGTTGCAGATGGTAGTGTACTACCGGAAGCACCAGGTTTGCCTCCAATATACACAATTCTTGCTTTAAGTAGGAGATTAGGACAATATTTAGCTGATAACTATTAATCAGCTTTTATTTTTTTTTTTATATGTGCAGTTATTATAGTAAAACTAGAAGAATTAATTGTTAATTCTTTATTATCAATATTAACATAAAAATTTTTACCTTTTTTAGTAACAATACTATTTTTATCTTCAATTAATTCAATACAATATTCTACAACATTCTGGTCTTCTATTTTTAGATTTTTACTGATTCTCTTAATTCCCAAATCAGTGGTATGTATTTTATGGATATTGGTTAATAATTCATTTTTATAACTCATTTTATCCTCCAAAAAAATGAATAGAATTTTATAATTCTATTTTTTCAATAGTGCCATATGCTTCTTCTAATTTTGCTCTCTGTTTTATTTTTTTGGTTATTCCTTTAAATAATCTTAAATCAGCATGAGTTTCAGGATATTTAGGTACAGCACTACAACCACCATCAGGTATAATGGAAGTTTCATATGTACCTATAGTTTTACCTATGGCTTCTATTTCCAGTTTATCCAAACTTATTAATGGACTAAATATAGGTAATCTACAGAAGTATCTTGAAACTTCAATATTGTCTAATGTTTGTGAAGCCACTTGACCGATACTGCTACCATCAACAATAGCTTTTGCTCTTATTTTTCTAGCAAGCATTTCTGCAACTTGGTACATTCCACTTTTACATAATACACAGGTCATACGTGGTGGAGCTTCTTTGGAAACGTGTTCTAAATAATCTCCATATTTAATTGAGTACAATTCAATTTTAGAACCTAAAGAATATTTTTGTAAATTGCGAGTATTTTCAAGTACTTTGTCTAAAGTTCCTGAAGTGTAAGGGGAGTTATCACAGTGTAATAGTGCAACAGAACAACCTCTTTTTAACATTTGATATACAGCTACAGGTGAATCAATACCTCCGGATATGAGGCATATTACTTTTCCCTGACTTCCTACTGGTAAACCGCCAAGTCCCTGTATTTTTTCATGGTACATATAAGTGTTATCTTGTCGCACTTCAACATTTAAAACAAAATCAGGATTAGATAAGTTTACTTTGGCATTAGTCAAATCAATAACTACGCTCCCACAATAAGCTGCTATTTCCTGACTACTATACTTATGTTCACCTACTCTTCTGCAACGAACAGCAAATGAATCTTTTTCAGGATTAAATTTGCCTTTTGCAATGATTTCCGGAATAATCTTTTTAATTAAATTAGTTATGTCCTCTTTACTTGTTTTAGTTTTAATAATGGGACTGTAGGATGTTATTCCAAAAGTTCTGGATAGGGTTGATTTTACTTTTTCATCATCTTCTTCAGTAATTAATGTTATACGTCCCTGATTATTTTCAAATTTACATTTAATTTCTGAACGAATATTATTCATTAGTATATTTTCGAATTTTCGTCTTATTTTAGGACTTTTAATTCCAATTTCTCCATATCTCACAAAATATCTCATAAACAAACACCTATAATTCTGTAATGAATTCACTTAAATTATCTAAATTTTTTATTTCAAAAATCTCTGCTCCTGCTCTTCGATAATCTTCTACACAGCTAGTAGGAGTATTCCATCGTTTTTTTGATTCAGGATTTAATATAACTACTCTATCACTTTTTTGAACTATTTCTTTTAATATTTCTGCACTTTCTAAAATTCCATTTTCTCTTTTTCCATTCCAATCTCTACAATCCGTTAAAATAATTACTACTGTTCTATGATTTAACCGAGTCTCTTTTAGAAATGTTTTAAAAGGTTTTGCCATGTCTGAAGTTCCATGTATCATTCCTTTCATAATTCTTTTGGCATAAATATTTTCATATGATTCATAATAGGATTCACAGTTTAATTCATTTGTTGTTTCAATAAGTTTATTGTCAAATTCATAGCTTTCTATTCTATCAAATGATTTTTGACAGCCATATAATATAGTAAAGAACCATGTACTAATCCAATCACATGATCCGCTTATATCATTTAAGAAGATGTGTCTACTTTTATGTATTTTTGGTTTAGCTTGATATAATTTAATTAATTTTCCACCATTTTTTAGGTTTTTACGTATAGTTTTTGGCATGTCAATGCTGTGTGAATTCATTCTTCTTTTACGTTTAGTTCTTTTATTAGCAATTTTTTCAGAAAGCTTACGGCATAAATCCAAAATTCTTTCATCAAAACTATTTATATTATTTATATCTGTTTTTAACAAATCTTTTTCATGAATTCTATTTTTTTGAAGTGCTTCAGGGTCAAAAGTTGGTGGTAACATATCTTCAATAGTCATTTCAGCAGGTTCATCACCAGTTCCTTTAACTTCTTGTACAACTTCAGAATCATTATGAGGATTATTTGAACTTAATTCTGGATCTTTAATAGTGGCATCAAAAGGATTTGCTTCATCTACAAATTCAAAAACTTCATCAAACGATTGATTAAATTTTTCTATATCATAATTATCTTTGACATAGACACTTTGTAAGGCATTTTTCATTTCATCCCTATTAAAATCATCTTTCACCAAATCCCAGACATCACATGCAGTTTGTGTACTTCTTATACTTACAGCTACACCTTTATCTCTTAATTGGTTGGATAATGCCACAATTCTTTTGTTAACCATTTGATGTAATCTCCAATTATTTTTATATTAAAATGGTTTAATAGTTATTGTTGTAAACAATATTATATCTTTATTAATTAATAAAGATACTATTTTTCATAAATTTATATTAATATGTTTGATATTATAGTTTCTTATATTAT
>OCTW011566841.1_pt1 | contig 11426 bp, 6 predicted proteins | sample 1539671 | NCBI WGS metagenome assembly OCTW01 (sample SAMN02144230, study PRJEB22623) | gut metagenome | biome: sheep rumen | host: Ovis aries | place: New Zealand | reverse complement strand
ATATATCCGCGACTTGAGCAAATCCTCGTCTATCAGGGAAAATTCGGGCTTTTTCGGCGCGACGGCCTCGGCCGCACTGGCCGCAACATCTTTCTTCATCGTCAACTTCTCTGGCATACAAGCGGAAAAAACACAAAAGACTATACACTTGTGCACTAAATATAGATTCAAAAATCCAGTTTGTCAATATGCCCGCGCGATTTTCTGAAAATACGCTATAAACCCCGATTTTGCCATCTTTTGTCTTCAAAAAAGGGTATATTTCCGTTGTATGTCAATCAAGTTCATTTCGCCTAAAAAGTCTGTCAATTCCGCGTTTCTCAAGCTCCCTGTCCCCGTCGAAAAGATGGAGGATTTCAAGCTTTCGCTCAATAACCTTTACGGCAAGCGAAACCCGGCGCAGGACGAAGAATACCACAAGGGCGAAATCTGGAACTTTTTACGCAAGATTTTTGAACCCGATTATTCGGTGCAGGTCAACCGCCCGATAGACTTGTGCGTTTTTAACGGGAACACGGCAAGTGCAAAGCCTGCGGTGATTATCGAAGCGAAGTCGCCGACGAATGCGGCGGAAATGTTTTCGGCGGAGCACCCGAACATAAAATCGTTGCAGGAACTCGTCTATTACTTTATGCTGGAATACGTGCATTCGGGCAATCACGAAATCAAGTGGCTCGCCATCACAAATTTTGACGAATGGTATTTCTTCGACGTTAAGGACTTTATCCGCTATTTCGGGAACAAGGCAAAGCCGATATACGATCAGTTCCTGAAATTCAAGGCGAATCAGATGAGCGACAATAAGACCTCCGATTTCTACAACGAAATCGCGAAACCCGCCATCGACGATTTCCTCGCCTCCTGCGACATCAACGTCGTGCATTTTTATTTGGACGATGCTTGCAAAAACGTCATTGCGCAAGCGCATGACCGTATCGGCTCGGCAATGAAACACGCAAGCGGTTCCGCTGCACTCGCCTCGCACGTCATTGCGAGCGAAGCGAAGCAATCTAATGCGGCGTGTCATCCTGAGCAGAGCGTAAGCGGAGTCGAAGGATCTAAAAAGCTCCTCCCTCTCTACAAATTCCTCTCCCCGGAAACCCTCCTCGCGAAGCCTTTCGCAAACGACAGCAACAGTCTCGACCGCAATTTTTATGCGGAACTCTTGCATATCATCGGCCTCGAAGAAGTAAAGGAAGACAAGGGCGGCAAGAAAGTCATTCAACGCAAGAAATCCGCAAATCGTGACAAGGCGAGCCTCCTCGAAAGTGCCATCTACCAGCTTGAAGACGATTTCCCGAACAAGGAAGAATGTGAGGCGATGGCGCTTCGTCTTTGTATTACGTGGGTGAACCGTCTACTATTCCTGAAACTTGTCGAATCGCAAATCCTCATGTATCAAAAAGGCGATGCTTCGTACTGGTTCATGAGTACAGACAAAATAGCAAACTTCGATGAACTGAACATTTTCTTTTTCAAGGTGCTTGGCAAGAAAATTGAGGACCGCGACGAAGACGTGCTCAAGCGTTACCCGAATGTGCCTTACCTGAACAGTTCACTGTTCGAACCGACCGAAGACGAAAAGCACCTGAAAATCCGCGGCATTCCCGATGCCCAAATGGAAATTTTCAACAAGACTGTTTTGAAGGACGAACGCGGCAAACGCGCAAAAGGCACGCTCCCAAATCTGGATTACATTTTCAAGTTCCTCGATGCGTACAACTTCGCAAGCGATGCCCAAGGCGGCGTGACCTCTACGAGCAAGACGCTCATCAACGCGTCGGTTCTCGGACTCATCTTCGAAAAAATCAACGGCTACAAAGACGGCAGTTTCTTTACGCCAGGGTTCATCACCGACTACATGGCCCGCGATGTGTTGGAACGGACTGTTGTGCAGAAGTTCAACGAGAAAAAGTCCTGGAAATGCGAAAATTTGGAAGATGTCTCGGACAAGATTGAAGATATTTCAGAAGCAAATGAAATTGTAGATGACATCCGCGTTGCCGATGTCGCCGTGGGCTCTGGGCATTTCTTGGTGTCGGCCCTTAATCGCCTGCTTGCAATCAAATCGGAATTAAACATTTTGTGCGATGCAGATGGCAAACGCATCAAACGCCGCGACCTGATTTTGAAAGTAGATAACGATGAACTTTCTGTTGTTGATGACGAGGGCGAACCGTTTGAATACAAGCCCGGCAACGAAGAAAGCCAGCGGTATCAAGAAGCTTTGTTCAACGAGAAACGCCGCATTATCGAGAATTGCCTTTTCGGTGTTGACCTGAACCCCAACAGCGTGAACATCTGCCGTTTGCGCCTTTGGATTGAACTTTTGAAGAACGCCTACTACACCAAGGAAAGCGGCTACAAACAACTTCAGACCCTCCCGAATATCGACATCAATATCAAAGTCGGCGATTCGTTGTTGAGTAAATACCCAGTGCAGAACGGGCGCTTGATTGCGGATTATCTTACTCGTGATGAACGAGCCGACCGCAAACGGGATAGCCTCAAGAATAGCCTTATTGAATACAGACAACTTGTGCAGGAATACAAAACGGGCAAGTCGCAGAGTTCCAAGATGATGCTCCGGCACAAGATTGCTTCGCTCAAGAGCCGAATGGTTGAAGACGGGCAGATTGAAATGTTCGAGGAATACAAGGGCACCGCGGGCGATACTATCGACTTTTCTAACTCGCTCGAATGGATGTTCGAATTTCCGGAAATCCTCGACGACGAAGGCCGTTTTACAGGCTTTGACGCCATCATCGGAAACCCGCCGTATGTGCAGCTCCAGAGCATGGGCGAGATGAGCGACGTTTACAGCAAACGAGATTATAGTTGCTATAACAAGTCCGCAGACCTTTACTGCCTCTTTGTAGAACGTGCCTACAGCCTGCTGAAAAAGAACGGATATTTCTCGTTCATCATGCCGAACAAATGGATGCTCGTGGATTACGGTAAGGAACTGCGACAATTCATGAGCCAGACCTCGCTCAAGAAAATTCTCAACTTTGGCGATGTCCAGTTCTTTGCCGATGCGACCATTTACGTGTGCATATTCGTATCGCAAAAGTCCGGCGATAAGATGCCTGTTTTGGCGTGTTCGCTGAATAGCAAGAATTATCACGGTGAATTTGAAAAAGAAGTCAAGGCTGCGACATTCGAGTTCCCGGCAGAAAATTTCGGAGCGAGCGAATGGAGTATCCGCAACAAACTCCACGATTTCGTATTGCAGAAAATGAACGTCGGAACGGCGCTGAAAGATATGCCGATTACCATTAATTATGGCGTCAAGACCGGATTCAACGACGCATTCTTTATTGATGGAAAGACGAGAGAAAAACTCATTGCCAAAGACCCGAAAAGTGCAGAACTTATAAAGCCGTTGTTGCGAGGACGAGATATTAAGGCTTGGGTGACGGAAAAAGAAGACCAGTATCTTGTCGGAACTTTCCCGGCGTTAAACCTAGACATCGACCAATATCCGGCAATAAAAAATCATTTGCTGAGTTTTGGCATCGAAAAGTTGGAACAAACTGGTGCTAAGCATATTGTGAACGGCGAAGAAATCAAGGCTCGCAAGAAAACCAGCAACAAATGGTTTGAAACACAGGACCAGATAGGGTATTATAAGGAATTTGCCAAACCGAAAATTGTTTATCCGAACATGACTTCGGTATTCCCGTTCACCTACGACGAAACCGGCTCTTTCGGCAACGACAAATCTTTTATCATTACAGAAAAAACAACCGTCATTGCGGATGAAACTGCGTGTCATCCTGAGCGGAGCGTAAGCGTAGCCGAAGGATCTCTCCTTAAAGCCCTCCTCGCCATATTCAATTCGAACCTTGTCAAACTCTGGATATGGTACAACTGCCCCGAACTCATGGGCGGCACCCGCGAAATCCGCAAAGCCTACTTCGAAAACCTCCGCATCCCCCTAGACAACGCGGAACTCCTGCAACAACTCGCTATCCTTGCCGATCAAATCATTGCCGCTAAAAGTTCCCTGAGCCAGCCGAAGGGAACTGATAACGTCATTGCGAGCGAAAGCGAAGCAATCCAAAGAAATATCGCCACCCTCGAAACCCAAGTCAACACCCTCGTCTATCAACTCTACGGCATCACCGATACCGAAGAAATCGAATCCGTCGAAAAAAGGTAAATGACTCTAAATACTTAATAACAAAAATTTAAGGGCTAATTATGATAACGAAAATTGAAATAAAGAATGTCGCTTCTTATGATGCTACTGGTATAGCTATTGATGGCTTGAAAAAAATAAATTTTATTTACGGTTCTAATGGATGTGGTAAAACGACAATTTCAAAATGTTTAAGTGATCCTGATTTGTACATGGGGAAATGTAAGATTACTTGGTTGAATGAAAATAAATTATCTACATATGTATATAATAAAGATTTTAGGGAAAAAAACTTTGGGAATAGCAAAATTCCAGGCGTTTTTACATTAGGAAATGCAACTATTCAGGATATTGAAAAAATTGAAAACAAAAAGAGTACTGCTGCAGAAATAAGGACTTTCTTAGAAAGATTAAAATTCAATAAAAAAGATTTAGAGAATCGTTTAGAACGCTTAAATGATACTTTTATAAATGATTGTTGGAATTCTCTTTATAAGAAGTATGAAAGTAATTTTTCTGAGGAAATGGCTCCAAGATTGAAAAATAAATTTTCGGAAAAATTGCTTAGTACGTATAATAGCGGAATTACTAATTTAAAAACTATTGAAGAGCTAGAAAAGAAAAAAAATATACTTTACAAAGAGGCCCATGTTGCTTTAGAACGTATTGCAAAACCTGATTTTAGCAGGGTTATAGAAATCGAAAATGATTTAATTTGGAATGAAGTTATAGTAGGAAAACAGGATGTAGATATTTCAGAAATGATTTCTTCATTGGGTTCGTCTGATTGGGTTCAAAATGGAATGAGATTTATAAGAGCGGATTCGAAAAAATGTCCATTTTGTCAAAGAGAAACAATTGATGATATTTTTAAAGGAAAACTCGAAGCTTATTTCGATACAACATTTTCTGAAAAAAATAATACTGTGAAAAAATTGAAAACAAAATTTGTTGAATATTCTGATGATCTTATTGAATTTCTTCAAAAAATCCTTGAAAAAGAAAAAAATAATTCTTTGACAAAATTAGATGTAGAAAGTTTTGAAAAACAAACGAACGATATACAAAACCATTTTAATTTGATTAAGGCCCTGATTGAGCAAAAGATTAATGAGCCAAGTAAAAAAATTGATTTGCCGAAAACAACTGAATTAGGGGCTTCGATAAATTTAATAATTGAAGCGGCAAATAGTTCTATTGATGAGTTTAATCAATTGATTGCAAATTTGAAGAATGAAAAAGAACAACTAAAGAAAGATGTTTGGCAATTGATAGCAGATGAATATAAAACTCAAATCTCAACTTATTTGCAGAACAAAACTGGTCTTAATCGTGGAATAAATGGCCTAACGGCTCAAATAAATCAAAAAATAAATGAGATTGCCGATTTAGACGGCGAAATAAAAAACGACACAAAGAATATCACTAGCGTTGAACCTTCGGTCAACGAAATAAACAGACTGCTACTGGCATACGGATTTACCAATTTTAAAATCGTTCCGCATCCAGAAGAACCTGGCTGCTATCAGATTCAACGAGAAGATGGGTCTTTAGCGGAAGATACTTTAAGTGAAGGCGAAACAACTTTTATTACTTTTCTTTATTTTTATCAGCTGATTAAAGGGGGCTTAACAGAAGAGTCTGCATCAAACGATCGAGTGATTGTTGTTGATGACCCCATTTCTAGTTTAGATAGTACGATTTTATTTATTGTAAGCACCTTGATAAAAGACATAATCAATCAAATAAAGAATGATGAAGGGCGTACAAAACAAATTATTGTCTTAACACATAATGTTTATTTTTACAAAGAGGTTTCCTTTATTGATTGTAGGGAACAGGGGAATGGACAAACTTGGCATTGGATTCTTAGAAAAAATCAAAATGTGACTAGCATTCAATGTTATGAAATGAAAAATCCTATTTCAAATTCTTATGAATTGCTATGGAATGAATTAAGGGAAGATAATGTTTCTTTTGTGACTGTGCAGAATACAATGAGAAAAATTTTAGAAAATTATTTTAAAATCCTAGGGCGAAAAAAAGATGATGATATTATTAATTGTTTTGAGACTGCAGAGGATAAATTGATATGTAAATCATTGTTGAGTTGGGTTAATGATGGCTCTCATTGCTTGCCTGATGATCTTTTTGTAGAAAGGCCTGAAAATCAAGTTGATAAATATAAGGTAATCTTTAAAAAAATATTTGAAAATATGGGTCACATTGAACATTATAACATGATGATGCATGTGGAAAATTGATAAAAAAGAGGCGAGTATGGAAAAGATTATTTTTTTTAACATAGCCTGGATGAAAAAGTATGAAGGCCAAACATTACAAGATGTGGTGTATAATGGTGGTAAGTTTGTTAAGGAAAATGGTTTTGGTCATGAAGTATGTAACTTTCTTGAATGTAAAGATGGATATTGCTATGGTTATGTTCAGCCCCATGTTGATTATGAGACTATCAATATATCAAAACATTTCGAGGTCTCAAAAACGGATGAAAGAATAGATAATGTTCTAGTTGTTTGGTGTGCGACGAGACCTGAGGGTGGTCGGTGTATTGTTGGCTGGTATAAACATGCAACTGTATATCGTTATCTGGAGTCTATACCACTAAATGTTTTGACAGACATTCATAAGAAAAATGGTGTTAAAAGCTTCTATACCTACACAAAAGGCTCAAATGTTACATTGTTGGAAGAAAACCAACGCACGGCATGTCCAAATATAAAAGGGCGAGGAGTTTGGTTTGCTGAAAATGATGAAGAATTTAGAAATAGTATTTATCAGCAAATAATGACATCAAATTATGCATTAGACGATTCAAATGTTTCTAAAATAATGAATCGGCAAAAAAGACAAACTGAACAAACTATTCGTGATCAAAATAATTTTAGAAAAAAAATATTACGACTAGATAAAAAGTGCGTTATAACTCGTGAAAATGTAAAAGAAGCACTTGAAGCTGCTCATGTAATATCTGTTGCCGATGGTGGACTTGAAGAAGAATCGAACGGAATGATGTTACGTGCAGATATGCATAGATTGTTTGATGCTGGGTTGTTGAGAATAGATGATTTCGGTTATGTCCATTTCTCTAAAGAAATATCTAAAAAAATAGATTCTTCATATAATTTATTTGATGGCTTTCCTATTGAGAAAAGTACTTTTGAGCGTATTCGCAAAAAACTAAAAAGGGCAAATGAATTAATGGATGAAAAATTAAAAAAGAACAAAAAGAATTAAAAAAAGGAAAAGCTCATGTTGTTTAGTATTAATTGTCTCGAAAAAATTTCAGAAAACGATCTTACTGCTGAGGAGAAATCTTTAGCCGGCAACTGTGATTATCGGCTGTACAAATGCTTAAAATCAAAAAGATATTTTTTTAATGATTTCTATATACATGATCAAAATAGCGATCGTCTACAGGTAAATCAAAATCGATTTTGCATTAAAGATTTTTTTGGACCTCATATAAATGTTCAAGCTATAGTCGGTGAAAATGGAAGCGGTAAAAGTTCCACTATGGAATTGATGTATATGATGATAAATAATTTTTCATATATGTTTGAACGTGGACATAATGATGAGCGTCCTGGAGCGGATTCTCTTTATTATATTCCAGGTTTGTTTGCTAGATTGTATTTTTCTTTGGGAACTGATGTTTTTGAATTAGAGTCAAAAGGGTTGGTTTTAGAACTGTTAAAAAATGGATTAAGTGTTAGACGTTTTGTAATTAGTGAAACAGAAGAATCTATAGTAACGGAAGATGTGGAAATTGCTGATTTAGTAGAAAATTTCTTCTATACAGTTGTAACGAATTATTCTATTCAATCGTTTATTCCAACAAACTACATCCATGATGTTTATTATTTCAATGAACGTACGAAAAAAGATTGTTTGATAAAAGCAGAAAATGCTCAATATGATATTTGGATCAATAGTATATTTCATAAAAATGATGGCTATGTTCGATCAATTGTTTTGAATCCATATAGAAATAACGGAAATATTGATATTACAAATGAATTGAATTTGTCTAAGGATCGCTCTTGTGCTTTATTCCTGTGGGCGAATCAAAAGAAAACAGTTTATTTTGAACCATATAAGTACAGAAATCTTGAAATTAAGCTAAAAGATGGTTTTTTAAAAAATAAAATCAAGCATCTATGGAAATTAGACAACGATGAAATCGCGCGGTTCGATATCTTGTTTCCTACAGATGAATCTTGCTTACGCTTAATTAATAAAGAATTGGCAGAGAAATTAAAAATAAAATTTCGACTTGATTTTGATTTGAAATTTGATGAAACGTCTGATGATGCGGAAATTCTTCGACAAAGGGCTATGTTGTATTTTCAATTGAAAATACTAACTATTGTGAATAGATATAATCTTTTTTTAGATTATCGAGATTGTATAAAATTTGAAAAAAATTTTGATTCCCCTGAAATTAAAATTAATTCTGAAATAGACAAACTTATAGATGCTTTAAAAGTGCCTGATTCTCATATTACAAAAAAAATAATGAGGGCAGTTTCTTTTTTAAGATTAAATTTGGAAAGAATGAAAAAAATATTTAGCACAGCAGGCCTTAATGGAGAAGTATATTTTGATGAATTGTCAAATCGTTATATGGAATTAAATCTATTTTTTGGGCCGTTTCGTAGTTGTGCAAAATGGGGGAAACGTGAATTTACTGACCCCGTTAGCATAGATAGAGTGTTGCCTCCCTCAATATTTGATTACGATTTAATTCTTGAAAAAAATGGAGAACTAGTGAATTTTTCTGATTTGAGTTCTGGCGAATTGCAAATGCTAGAAACACTATCGGTTCACTCGTATCATATAGAAAACCTCATTTCGGTTCAGAAGGAATATTCAGGACGAAATGGCGAAAAAAAATATCATCCCAAATACAAGTGCGTGAATATGGTTTTTGATGAAGTTGAAATGTGTTTCCATCCAGACTATCAACGCCAGTTTTTAAAAAGGTTGCTTGATTTGATTATTTCAATGAAACAGAACCAAGCTGATAACGGAGGGTGCTATTTGAATATAATGATTATAACTCATTCTCCATTTATTCTTTCAGATATTCCTTTTGCTAAAGTTCTTTATATGAAAGATGGAAAAGTTTATTCGCCTTTTAATGATGGAATAAATGGTGCTGATGTGTGTGTTGGAAAAGAGACTTTGGGTCAAAATATTGGAAATTTACTTTTTAATAGTTTTTTCCTTGAATATTATGTTGGTGATTTTGCAAAAAAGAAAATCAATGAATTTTTGGATGAGTTTGACAAAAATAAATCGATGCCAAAAGATGTATTTGAAAGAAAAATTCAAATTTTTGGTGACCGTTTGTTGAAACGTCAAATGATGAATTATTATGAATTGCATAAGGTGTAATTATGTATAGAATTTATGTTACACGGAAGATGAAAATTGATGCAGTAAAGTATTTGAAAATGTTGGATAAAGAAGGGATAACGGCTTCTTTAAAAAAAATGAGAGATGAATTAAATCCTGTGGAATCATTAAATAATTTAGATGATTATAAAAATTATTTAACAGATGTAATCAAATATTATCCTTTGATACAAATAATGCCCCTTAATTTTTTTGAGCGATTTATGAGTCATCATCCGAATATTACAAAACTTAATGGTACTGATTTAAAAAAAGAATTCTATTCGACGGGAACATCTAAGGTGTCTTTTTCTAAAATGATTGTTTCTCGAATGCGTTATGATACTGATGCCAGGGGATTAAATGCTAAGAATTTAATTGCTCCTTTTTTAAAAGAATATGAGTTTAATGCATGTGTTTATTGTAATCAATCGCCTATTCGTTATAATTCTAATAATATAATTGATACTGGGTCATTGGATCATTTTTATAATAAAGATAGGTACCCCTTTTTATGTACATCTTTTTTTAACTTTGTTCCTTGTTGTGGAGAATGCAATGGCCGTAGGAGAAAGGGGGAACGTCGAATAGGATTTAGATCTTATAGAGAAGATGAATCTATAAAAGGGTCTCCATTTAAATTTACGTTTGATATAAACGCCTTTGGAAAGTTTTGTTTTGAAAAAGATGTTAACCTAGGTTTTTTGGAAGACCCGGATATGGGGGATTTGGACACTTTGGAAACATATAATGATGTTTTTAAAATAAGTTCTGATTATCAGAGCTATAAATATATGGTTTGCGATGTGATAAATGATGAATTCTTTCAAAGTGTTGAGCAAAATAATACAGCTGAGGCTGTTAGTAATGGTCGATTGAAGCCGGATCTTGGAAGGGTTAGAAATATTTTAAGGGTGTATTCTTTAGATGAAAAAGATATTCATAAAAGACAGTATATGAAAATGTTGTTGGATCTAGGAAAGCATTTAAAGTGGATTCCATAGTTTGATTATTCTAATTGCGCATCTTGAATATTTTTATGCTCTTCACTCCCACTGGCACATTTTATTCAAAGGTTCAATTCAAGACCGAAGAAGAGGTTGAGAAGCTTGTCGCGGTGATGAATCGCGAGACGAAGAACAAGATTACGGAGCTTTGCATTGCAGAAATCGGAAAGCAGAAAGAGTTCTCGAAGCTTCTTGAATCCGATCTGAAAATCCAGCAAATCCATGTGCACGGTTTTGTTCAGAAGATTTTGGAAAATGATCCGATTGTCTCTTTGCCGATAGACTATTCTCCGAGCAATCTTGAAGATTTGGCTTCGTTGCTGAGTACTGATGTCTGGATTCAGCGTATTGAGAAATACATGAACGGCAAGGGCGAGGTTCTTTACGACTTCTCGGATTTGGAATTGACGCAGGAAAAGGAGTCCTTGAAGACGACGGACAAGAGCAACGCTTTGTACGAGATTGTGAAGGCCGGGCTTTTGAACGTGGGCGATGTCGTGCATTTCGATTACGGCCCGAAGGGTAAATCTAAGACGCATTTCGAAGGAAAAAATTTGTTCCGATGGAATCGAGGTGGACGAAATCGTTTCTTCGGCCAGCGTTTCTGCCTTGCGTTGCATCCAGCAAATCAGCCTGTCGTGCATAACGACGAACGGCTGGGTCACCCCGTGGTCCCGTCGATGGCGGCTGCGTTCGTTGCTGGAGACGCCCGAAACGGCCTCACCTTCTGGAAGAATAAGGACAGGAAGGAATTGAAAAACCTTGAGAAATAGTTGCATTTTGTCACTTTGTGTCAAGTGGATGGAGTTATATTTAGGTAGAATAGGAATCCCATGGACTAGAGGAAAATGCGAATG
>OCTW011034481.1_pt1 | contig 11426 bp, 6 predicted proteins | sample 1539671 | NCBI WGS metagenome assembly OCTW01 (sample SAMN02144230, study PRJEB22623) | gut metagenome | biome: sheep rumen | host: Ovis aries | place: New Zealand | reverse complement strand
CTCTTCAAGCATTTTATATTTCTCGTCCTTATTCTCATCCAACAATATCTTTATATCTTTTGTTGTTAATACCGCAATTACATTAAGAAAGTCCATGTCGTCCTTAAAAATATGTTCCTTAATTGCGTCTCCGCCATACTTATCAAATGGTACTCTTCTATTGTTTTTGTATCCCAATGCTATGGCGGTAAGCATCACGTCTTTCATGGTATCAAACAATCCTTCCTTAACAAGTGTTTGATAATACACTTCCATAGTTGATGATTTTCCTAAAGCTGCTTTCATGCTGTTTCCTCCATTTAGATCTCATCAATTATCAAATGTTGTATATTCGTCATCTTTTCCTTCATATTGTCCATCTCGCATAACATATATAGCATTAACTCTTTCAGCAAGGTTTTCTTCAACCGTACCATTCCACTGCTCGTCAGACACTATGACTATAACCTGTGAAGCAAGTAAAGGAAGTCCTTTGGCAACATTGGTTTTATGTATACCGCTTAAATTTCCAAAGGGAGAATCCATAACAATGGGAAAATCACCTCCACTAAAATCGGTTATTAGATCACTAGAGGTTTTTTCTCTAGCATAAGATACAAGAGCTCCAATAAAAGACAAACTGGTAATCTGTCTTTCACCAGTAGATAAAACCTGAATCTGCTTAGTTGTTTTATTTCTTATAGTGAGTTCAAAATCCTCATTTAAACATGCTTCGCGATCAGATTTTCTCGATATACTTTCAAAAACATCTTTAATCTTATTATCCATATCTTCTCGAGTGATAGTAATAAATAGTTGTCGTATTTCATCATTCAAATCACGCAAATAACTTGCCAACTCAAATGCATCACTAAACATGTTTTTATTCTCTTGCTTGCCTTTTTCAAGAGCCAGTTTTCCTTCGATTAATTTCTTCCTAGAATCATTACTTTTGATTGAATTCTCCAGTATGTTTTCTTGTAATATGCAATTATCTCTGATCTGCTTAGCCTGTTCTAACTGATTCTCATGATTTGCAATTAGATCATCAAAGTCATTAGAAAGCTTCTTTTTGATCTCTGCAAGCTGCTTATCAATTTCTTCCAAAGAAATACTTGCATTAAGAGAAGCATTGTTATATTCATTTATACGTTCAAAAAATGACTTAATAGTATCTGCTATTGGATCAGAATCAACAAATGCACGCATAGTAATATATGCGTTATCTAATTCCTCACGGCCAGCAGTATCAAGAAGCCGCATGATGTTACTGTGATACACAGTGTTAGGTAGAAGTTTTTGACCACAAATACATTCACCTGAATCTAGAAGATCGTGTACAAATTGTTGTTTAATATCAGAAGGTAGTTCTTTCTTTTTTCTCTTTTCTTCCAAAAAATCAGATATTTCTTCAAACTTATCTGAAATAAGATAATACTTATAATTTTTACTAATAAATCGCAAGGTTTCTTGCTTCTTTGAAATCAGACTTTTATTTATTTGTATCTTTTTATCCTCAAGTAAGCTTCGCTGGATTTGAAGCGCCTTTACAGCCTCAGCATTATGTTCCATTAAAAAATGTGTAGAGGTATCTATTATTTTTTCAGCTGCAGCACGCTCTTTTCTCACCGTGCCTAGCTGTTCTTTATCAGCTATTATTGCCGCTTCAGTGTCTTCGTAATCTTGGGTCAGTTGCTGAACGACTTCACTCTTAGAAGCTTTCTTAACTTGTTTGTTATACTCTGCTTGTACAGCTGAAATGCCTTCATCAATTTTCTCTAATGTGGTTAATCCAAGAATATCAAGAATTGCCTTTTTAATCTCTGTCTTTCCATCAATTTTAGCCAACCTATCAATTCGCTCACCATCGAAGAAAAAGAATCCCTTTAAATCTTTAGGTATTATGTTTTCAAAAAATTTCTTATCCTGTATTGGATTTGAAGGATCAAGAGTATCAATAACCGAAAAGTCAGGGTCACCAATTTTGACAGTGTCTGTGTCACCGGTTTTCTTAAATTTCTGACTTCTCGACATTATATAATTATGACCATTTTCTGAAAACGAGACTTTGACATTGGCAGTTTCAATATCACCAACCTTTAGCTCGTATCTTCTTCGTTTATTTAGCATATCATCTATAACCAAAGGTTCTTCAACAATACCATAAAAAACCCAAGAAAAAGCGCTAAGTATTGTTGTTTTTCCAGTACCGTTATCCCCTCGAATAACCGTGACATTCTTCTGTTTATCTGTAGAAAACTCTATTTTTTTGCTCTGATAGATTCTGAAGAAATATGACATCTCAATACTATTAATAATCATTTGTTCTTCACCTGTACCATTATCTCGTTATCGATGAGACTTTTTATTTGGTCCTTTCGAATGTTTTTTACGCCTTTTTCTTGCTTGAGAACTTGTTGATATACTTTTTGAACTTCTGGACTGTACTTACTCAGAATTTTGTTTAATTCTTCTCTTTTGTCACGCATTTTCCACATTACCTCCTATGTATTTGCTCCAAATATTTAAAAACTCGTTCTTTACTTCAAGTCCGTTGATAGCCAAATCAGCAAATTCCCTTACTCTTTCGTATTCTCTTGAGATTACCTTCATTTCCATTTGTCGTTCGTCCAACGAAAGACTGTCTATATCATTTAGTGAAAGGGTAGGAATAACTATAAAATCATAAAGAACCGCTATTTTATTCGGATTATTGGGATCAGTTCTTAGTATTCGGCCTCGCCTTTGAATGAATTCTTTTGGGTTAGTACCACTTGACATAATGATTGCAGTTTCTAACTGAGGAATATCAATACCTTCGTCTAAACATCTAATTGCAATCAGCGCCTGTATAGTTCTCTGTCTAAATAATGATAGTATATCTTCTCTTTGTTTTTTGTTCTCAGCTGCTGTGAATTTAGCAGATACTATTCCAACCTCATTGTTAACAATATCAAATACTTTGTCTATGTATTTTATATCCGCTTCGATTTTGTCACCACAATAAATGATCATGTTTGTCTTATCTTTAAAGTTAACAGCTAAATCTCTAAGCTTGGGCAACTTATTCTCGGCCGAAGATATTATTCGAGAACGCTGACTTAATAATGCTTGGAGGCTAGTATTATCTTCATCTTCTATATCTCCTCCTGCTATAGCAACTGCCTTGCTTATTTTGCGTGATATTTCGTAATAATTATCCTTCTCTTCTTCGGTGAGTTCAATATAAATTGGATGATAATAGTACTTAGTTAGTTTCTTATCATCTATTGCCTGTTTCATTGAATATTCATAAACTACTCCACCAAAATAAGCCATAAGTTGATCCATTTTTACGCTGCTATACTTGGTCATCAAAGTTGCAGATAATCCCAATCTATATGTTGCATTCTGTGGAAGTGCTAATAACATGTTTTCAGATGTCAAATGATGCATTTCATCTGCGCAAAAAATATAAGTACCGTCAATTGACTTCAAGCAATCCTGAAACTCAAGTGAAGAAAAAGTTCTGTTAGTAGTAATTGCAAAAAACTTATCTCTGGCATTTTGATTAAACAGATTTATACTATTTTTCAAAGCGTTATACCATTTGTTTTTACTTTCATAGCAAGCAATTGCACTAATAGAAAAATCCTTAAGATCATCCAACCACTGCTCGAGCAAAACAACATAAGGAACAACTATAATCAAACCACATTTCGCATTCTCACTGTAATAAAGATCTAAAACTTTTGTTATAGCCATAAGGCTAGTCTTGGTTTTACCCGTTCCAGTTGCCATCTGAAAGATGCCACATGCTTTATTCTTAAGCCACGCTGCAATTGCTTTATTTTGATATGGTCTGTCTTCAATCCAATCTGGTTTCTTGGGCGTTGGGAGCAACGTAGCTAACGGAGCTATTGAATCTTGCCAATAATCACTTTCGGCTGTTACAGAATCACTCTCGCCAGGTTTATATGGTTTTCGAATTTGTATTATTTTTTCAATAACAGCTTGTGGTATTGATTTTGTAGTCCAGTTCTGTGCATGAGAGTTCCATATTTCATCAAACTGGCCTTCTCTTTGTATAGTTCTTTTATATCCATCCGGTTTCCAGGAACAATCAACTTCAATTGATTCAAAATTATCTACTAATGCTGTTTCGCTTTCATTCATAGATCCACGAAACGAAATGCGATTTTTGTCTTCATCAATCAAAACAGAAAACTTATCATGAAAAATAGCTCGTTTAGACTTGTCCTTTCTTGAAACTACTCTAATCTCTAATCGTTTTTCATAAAGCAACCATGCTAAAACATTTGTCCCTTCATCGTCTTTAAAGTTCTCAACATCAAACATTTCCACGATTTTTTGAGCTTCAACATCTTCTTGAGCTTTATATCCTAATTCAATTGCCTCATAGTCTTCTTTATAAAACAAAGGCGAAACCAACAATTGCATTCTCCCGCCATTTTGATAGAAGTCTTTTAAACCACGTCCTAAGACCGCGAATGCCGAACTAGAGAAGAAGCCGGCTGCTCTCTTATATAAATCTGTGTGTGGAAGCACTAACCCGTAAAAATCTTTGGGTATATAATCAATATCGGTATTATAATAATCTTTAATATCAAGTTCAGTAAATGCCATATTGTCCTCTTAATCATTTAAAAAACATGTTCAGAATATCCCTAGCTTCAGTAGTTTGATTATCAAGCTCATTAATCCAGTGAATGAATAAGTCGATAGCTTCAGATATAACTGGCTTTGATAATCCAATGGAATCTAATACGTTTTCAAAATCCAATTCAAGAAGTTCTTTCATATAAGCAATATTATTGATTGAACAGTAGATAATTATTGGTTTAAAACAGTCTAATTTGTATACATCTTCTACTCTATCTATTGAGGTCATTATTACATTATGTTTTTCATCAATTATATTCGCATAAATGCTGTTATTCCAAAATGTTTTATTCTCATCAGTAGTTGACTTTATTTGTGCCATCCCCAATGATGAATCAACCTCAACACCATCACAATTATCTAATGCATAGAAAACCCTATGATTATTGGTAACGATTCCATATTTATCTAAAGCAAATTCAACTAATTCATCAAATGATAAAGGCCCGTATTCTTCCAATAGTTTTACCAGAACGTTTTTAATCGATGGCTCTCTGTTGCCACGCGAGACAAGACAAACATCCCCTATCACCACCGACCTAATTCCTTTTTGCACACGAATCAAAGAATTATAGAAATATATATCATTAATCTTATCTGAATACGGATTTATATCATGGGTAATAGCATCAATATTAACTGAAAATAGCTCTTCTCTATTCCTTTCAATCAAACGTCTCCCAATATTCATCAAATCATCTTTATCACAGTTAACAATAGAAGAACAAAAACAATCATATCTAACAAAAGTGTCTCTCGAGATTTCTATTAATTCCAAAGTATCTCTTAAATCTCTGAGACAATTATTGAACGCTTGAATGCGCCTTACACCAGCCTTTAGCTCATTTATGCTAATAGTTGAATTTTGAGTAAGCATAGAATAGAAAAAGGCATCTGCTGTAGGGAATTTATTCCTAATAACATACTGAGAATAGCGCTTAAAACCGAGCTCTCTTATATTCATAGGATTCAACAATTCTTCTTTGTTTTTTCCTATTGTTTCTACGAAAATGGTAGTTAAATCATTCCAAAGATAGATATCTTCAGTCAATACTTTCTTCAATTTACTATACTGCTCTAAGGATAAGCGTGGCAGATCAACTTTAAATGTGTCACCATCTAAGTATTCCAATATTTTACTAAGATAATTCGCATATATTGTGCCTCTTCGTACACCATACCGAATTTCATATTCCAAAGCTAAATCATTATAAGAAATAGGTGCCAATTGATACAGTAAGTCTCGTATTTGCTTATCTCTATCACTATGGCCTACACTAATAATGGGCATTTTCCCAATAGAAATATCATATTGAGCGATAATATCCGGATGCTTTCTTAGTATATTATGCAACTCATATTCATCTCTAATGTCTAGTTGTTGCATCAATTCGGGATATTCAACAAGTATTTTGTATGTTGATATTTCATATCCATTATATTGTGAAATCTGTACATCATTTAGTAGTTTTCTTATATCAATATTTTTAACATCATAATAACGCACCCTCTTCCCATGTTTAAGAACACAAAAATCTGCTCTACCTACATTTGATTCAAAGGAGTGTTCATTAGCATACGTATACTTCTCAATTCCATCTAAACCATATGACTTTAGCCACTCTCTATATGCACTCTCTAATTCGCTCATCGTTGTGTCTTTATCAGAATAGTATTTCTTTAAAAACCATTTAATCAATGCTTCTCTATGTAGATATATGATCTCATTCAATTCTGTAATCAGATATTCATTTTTAAAGGCCTGTTTTGCTCTTTTTTTACATACCTCAGGTATAGATTGATCCTCAAAAAAAGTATATATATCTAGATTTCCCTTTTTATATATCGCATTTAGATAACCGATAATAACCGGATCAACATTAAATAATTCTTGAAACACTTCATCCTTAAAATAATAGTTGGAATATATAACACTATACCCATCTTCAAGTATTTGAGGTTTTTTATCTACTGCCTTTTTAAATATCTGTCTAACTCTTTCTCTGGTAATTCCAATTTGCTGACCTATTTCATCTAATGTCTTACCGTTGCATCTTCCTAGTATAATTTTTTGATATTTATCATCTAACGAAGAAATCCATTCATCAAAAGATAATATGGACCCATAAAGGTATCCGTCATGAACTTTGATTCTCTCGGAATCAATTAAATTTTTAACAAACCACTCAATAACACTCTCATCAATAACATCTACTCTAGCCAATGCTTCCTTACAATCAGCAATTGTTATATGATCAAAAATACTATTTCCAACTACTTGAAGAATCTTTTCTTGAATTAAATTCTTAATTGGTTCAATTCGAAGCAACTCCTTAAGGGCCGTATCATCAACAGTTTGTAAACCGTTTTTAGTCGCTCTCATGTTCATCAACAATTCAACAAGCTCAGTCTTTTCTTTTTGACTAAAGCCCTTGCCAAAGCAAGGTTCGAAATACGAACAAATCTTAGCCATCCCCTGATATATTTCTTCCGGAATAGCGTTACTATGACTTTTCTTATTCACTCTCTGCTCGACAATTACTGTTCTTTCCTTAATGTATTTGATTACTTCATCATATGATAGTTTTCCTATACCACGTATCTTACTAAACTCTTCTAACCCGCAAAGCGCTAGTTCTCTTACAGTATCGATCCTGGATCTCCTAAGAGCATTGTATGTTCGAACCGAAAAATCGGACAGCAAAATAGGATAATTCTCCACCTGCATTCCGTTGTGATCTATGCAGACAAAATCGCTCGATTCAACCGTAGTTTGTTTAGCAAAAGAAATAACATTATATGGGCTATGCATTTCACCTAAATCCGCAATCTCAGCGCCAACATTGCAGCAAAAAGATATTGCTTCTTTTCTACTAAGCTTTTTCAATTTATCACGCAATACATATATCTCTTCAACACTTGACCGCCCCATCTGTTTAATGCTCATAAGCGTTTCGCGATCTAAGTCAATAACATCAGACAGATAAAAATAACCCGCTCTTCTTAGCGAATTATACGATCTTACTGATAAATAGTCTGTTGATAAAGGTATTCCGTCTACCAAATTTCTTATTGAATCCACTGCTTATTTATCCTTTTCAGTCAATGTTTTCCCATGATTATTCACTATATACATAAATTATAAATCCATAATTTGAAAAAAATTCACTTTGTATGTATCTTTTTGTAAAGAAGTTTTGTCAAAAATGAGAACACTCTGCTTAATGTAAATATCGTTTTATGGCTATTCCCAAATACACATTTCTCATATGCAATACTTTCACTTCAGGATAAACCTTTCTCTATTCTAAATATGTCTCGAAATTGACATTTATGTATCACTTGTAAAAAACAACTCAGTAGCAATTCTTCAATTTGCAAAAGCAAAATTAATGTATTGCCATTAGAGTTGTTTCCTGTAATTATACAATCACTAATACTATTGTAGTTAACGCATGCACTAATTAAGTGGAAATAGATCTTTTAAACCTAAATACTTGATAGAATTAATTATGCACCCGTTTATTATTTCACTTGTACGCGAATCAATTTTAGCACTATCCCAGTTAATGCCTCCATTAGACAAACTCTTTGCTACAGGCAAGACAGTAGGCGGTATTAAACCACCATTTTGTTTTTTCTTGCCATGTTGATAGTAAAAGAATTTTCCATTGATTTTTTTTGTTTTTCCCTTTTTCTGAGGTACAACTTTATCATTGTAATATAGGTTGCCAATCGAACTGTTCAGATTATTTTCCAAGAGAATAAGATTTCCGAGTTTAAGTAAATCGTTTTCGCTTATTTTTCCTTTTATTACATCATCGCTCCAATGTTTTTTGTATTTACGAGGAAAAACATGCTCGATATCAACATTACTACGGGTCACGCTAGCTAAAGCAGTACCGAAATTCTGGCTTTCAAAACGCCAAATCATAGTATATCCAACAGTAGATTTTGATTCGGAATATGTATCAAATTCATAAGCTGTTAGTGCGTTATAAAAATCATTATCTGGAGCTTTAGAAATAAAGAAAGATGAAAGACTTTGCTCTAAAACTTGAATACTATTAGCAGCTAAAATCTTTTCGTTTAGTACTGCAATAAAACTATTCAACTTATCTTTCATTATTACCATTTTTCTAAAAAAGAAATTGAACCCTACAGACGCAATATGCAATAGTTGTTGTGCATTTGCTCCTAATTCAGAAGCTTTAATGATGGCTGCTCTGTATGGTTTGCAAAGATTTAGCCTGAGATAATCGTCGCGAAGCCACTCAAACTGTGTTTTTTGATCAGTTGTCACTACTACTGATTGTGGCAAGCTTCTATTGCTCCTATCTGAAAAATACAAATAAATATCAATATTCTTCTCAAGAGTATCGACAAACTTTTTAGTTATAGTGCTATCATCTTTAATCCACTTATCTAGCACATTTTGTGTCAAAGTCTTATTAGTTACGTTGCCTTTGATGGCCAAATACGTGAATCTTATGTAGTCATCAAAACTTGCAGACGTTTTTAATTTTCTGCTAATGCTTGTCCATTTATCAATATAATCGTCACGCTGTGCATCAGTAGAAATGTTAAGAAGGACCCTGTTTTTTATTAGTTCGCACGCTACTAATTCCTTACCTCTAAAGTTTAATGTTTCAAATATCCTAGGAGAATTAATTATTGATATAACATCTATTATTGAGAACTCTAGATCAGTAATAAGCTTTTCTAGAAACGCGCTAAGAAAATCTATGGTACTACCCGCATTTGTGTAATACTCTTTGAGCGTTGAATAAATAGTATAAAATACTATTTCCAAGCCTTCATTCTCTGTGTTTTTCTGGCTTTTTTTTGTAATTACTTCATTATTGGAGTGATAACGGCAAATAACATTTGAATAATAATTCTGATTTAAATCATTGAGATATAATCTACGGTACTGTGTTCCACTACAGTACAACAATCGATTAATAGTATTCTTGGTATTAGTATAATTAGCTTCCGTTGCTTGATGATTTCTTTCCAAGATAGTGTCTATGGCATGAACGAACAATAATAATGTTGTAAATCTCTGCTGCCCGTCAATTAGATACGCCTCGTTGCATCCAGTTCCTTGAGTTCCTGCAACCGGATTAATCCTACAACGTGAAATAGTCCCAATAAAATGTGCTTTATTCTGTAGAGGGTTTTGAGGATCAATAAAATCATTTATCAAATGTGATATCTGTTCTTTGCCCCACACATACTCTCTCTGATACTCAGGAATCCTATATATATAGTCCTGGTTTGGTGTGTTGATGATATTGTTTAAATCAATAGTTGGGCTTACTTGTGAATTCATATGTATTACCTCCCTACATGAAATCTTAACAAAATAAAACTCATTTGAAAACTATGTATATTTGTCTAATTGACTTCTATTTATCTCTTATTTCTTCAATAGGCAAACAAATAATATATTAATCGAAAGGCTTTGAAGAATAGAAACATTCAACACTCATTCTGCCAGCAAATTTCACTTCAACGATACGTTTACTCTGCAAAAAGCTGAACAAACACATATTATCCGCAATCATGTTATACTTTAAATGTTCAAAACATTACATTTCATTTTAGTTAGTTGTTTTGAAATCCACGTTTTAGCGAGGTTGCGACTATGCCAAGAAACGAATTGTTTAATGAACTACAAAATTTCCACGTCAAGCCTAATAATTCATTTCCCATGTGAAAGTGCTATAGAATAATTATTTGCAACATCTATAGGCACAAAAGAAAATACATTTAATGGAGGATTAAATATGCCCGCTAAAAACGAAAATACTCAAAAAGAAAGCATCTTTGGTGTCCAACCAGATTCTATTCAAACATATGCATTTATTCATGTTTCTTGGGAATTAGAAAAGAAACTAGAGCAGGAAATAGCAGCGATGGGCGGTGACTATTTAACGCTACAAGATGGAGAAGATGGTTATACCAATGGATTTATTTATAATCTATCACTAGAAGAAATCATTAGACTTGCTCCTAAATATGAACTCAACGAATTTATATATGGTACAGATCCTGCTCCATCGACACCTTACTTCTATCAGAGAAATGAAAATGAACAATATAGAATTCAGCCTTTGGAAGAAATCTCTAGTTATATGGATTTAGCAGTTATTGCACCAGAATGCAGTGATATTTGGAAAGATCTGTACTTTAACGACTTTTTTATTGAAAGCCTTGATTCGTGGTTTGGTTCATTTGAAGAAAATGATGACTCTGACGAAGAAGATGAAGAGTAATTATGTCGGCAAAATCACTACAAATGCATAAACAGAATTAAGTCTGCCAAAAACTATAGCTCTTGAAATCCCAGACTCTTAAGATACTCATATGTCCCATCATAATACTCAGGAAGTCTGGTCTCATCCTCCCAGAATCCATTCTCATTCTTATGCGGATTGCCTTCTGGAACACAAATAACCATGCCTGATCTTGCTCTCGTCATAAGTACTCTGTATGCGTTAAGCATATATTTCATGCGGTCTTGCTTACTTTCTGTGTCTGCTTTTAACTCGTTCCATCTCCGGTTAAATGTATAGAATTTCCACTGACCGTCTTCATAACGCATATCTGCATCCCAAAGAACACAAGTGTATTCAAGCTCTAATCCTTGGACTTGGATCTCCGTTGCTGCGTCTTCCAGGTAATTCGAGGATCTGGTATCTGTGATATCATCCAGGAACCAATGGACTGCGTTATCGTCATCTGAAGGCAATACATGAATTCCTAAAGGCTTGTATCTG
>OCTW011481266.1_pt1 | contig 11432 bp, 4 predicted proteins | sample 1539671 | NCBI WGS metagenome assembly OCTW01 (sample SAMN02144230, study PRJEB22623) | gut metagenome | biome: sheep rumen | host: Ovis aries | place: New Zealand | reverse complement strand
CGTTTTATTTTCTTCATCATTTAATTGTGGTAATGGTAATTTCTTCTTATCAATCTTTCCATTATTAGTAAGAGGCATTTGATCAAGTTGTATAAATACTTTAGGAACCATATACGCAGTCAATGATTTAGATATAAAACTAATTAATTCATCTTTATCAATTTTTGTCTTAGCGGTAAAATATGCAGCTAAATAATCTTCTTTTTGTCCATTAATAACTAATACACTACATCTAGTAATATCTTTAAATTTTAAAATATTATTTTCTATTTCATCTAGTTCAATACGTAAACCATGCAATTTAACTTGATTATCAAGTCTGCCAAAGAATTCAATATTACCATCATTATTATATCTAGCTAAATCACCTGTACAATAAGCTCTCATGTTAGATATATTAATAAAGTTTTCTTTAGTCTTTTCTTCTAAATTATGATAACCAATACCTACACATTCTCCACCAATTACAAGTTCACCAACAGCGCCTATTGGTAAAATACGTCTTTGTTTATCAACAATGAATAATTTTGTGTTTACCATCGGTTTACCGATAGTACCATCTAATACATTACGTGAATATGTAGATGTAATAGTTGTTTCTGTAGGTCCGTATCCATTAAATAAATCAGCAGTTATTCCTAACTCTTTTAATTTTTTTGCAAGACTAACAGGTACAGCTTCAGCCCCCATATCTAGAGTTTTAAAGTTTCTAAATGCTTCCAATACTTCATCAAATTCTAATATGTTTGTAACATATGATGGCGTTAAAAACATTGTATCAACATGATATTGGATTAAATGCTTAGATAATAAAAGTGGATTTTCTATATCTTCTTCAGATGCAATATAAATTGTATGTCCTAAAGAAAGTGGTACACATTCTTCTTGTAAAGACGCATCAAAGCTAAATGAGGCAAACGAACATGAAACAGAATCTTTCCCATTCTTTTCATATTCATATACGCTTGTATTTGATTTAGATTTTGTTACATAATTACATAAATTACCTTCTTTTAACATTACACCCTTAGGCTTTCCTGTTGAACCAGATGTATAAATTAAATAAGCTAAATCATCTTTCTTAATATCTAAATTTAAATTATCAATCTTATTAGATTTTAAAATATCTTCAATCGCAAATACTAAAATTTTTAATGATTCAAATAAATCTTTTTTATTATTAATTATATCTTTAGTAGTAATTATAAATCTAGCATTAGAATCATTAATAATATAATTAATTCTATCTAAAGGATATTTAGGATCAATTGGTACAAATGCAGTACCTGATTTTAAAATACCTTCTCTTACTACATAAGCTAAAGATATACGAGGCATTAGCATAATGGTTCTATCACCAATTTTTCCACCATTATCCACAATAAAGTGTCCAACCTTATTACATGCTTCATTGAATTCTTTATATGTAAATGATGCATCCTTACCTATAACAGCTAATCTATCTGAATTATTATTTACCGCATCTTCTAAATATTTATAGAATGCTTCATATTTAATAGGTGCAGATGTATCATTGAATAATTCATATTTTTTTTGATTAATATCATCTAAAAAGATAATATCACTAAATTTCTTGCATCTAATAAATTCATTTAATACATTTATATACGCATTTATAAATGAATTCAATAAAGCTTCACTATAATATGAATTATCATATTCTAAATGAAATCTATATTTATCTTTTTCTTTAAATACATCAAGAGAAATAATCGCTTTTACATTTTCACTTAATAAATTAGTCATCTTAATATTGTAGTCTACTAATTTATTAAATTCAAAGTTATCTCCTTGATATGCAAACATAATATTAGAATCTAAATTAAATTCTTTTACTGCTTCTGCAAATGAATAGATACTATTGTTTTCTAATGAAATCAAATCTTTCTTTAATTTTAATAGCGAATCAACTATATCGCTATTTTCATCGAATTTAATAAACATAGGAATAGTGTGCACAAGCATTGTACAACTATTAAAATATCGTGAATCATTTCTACCATTAAATATAGTTGTATAATATACATTATCTCTATTTATAAATTTTGATAATGTATATGCAAATGCTAAATTAAAGAAAATATTAGGACTTAATTTATTATCACTAACAAATTTAGAAACATTTTCTATTTCATTTAGTATATCAATTGAAGCTAATTGAGATTCTTTTTCTTCTACAACATCTTTTTTTATAAGTGAATTAGCTTCCTCAATATTAGATAAATAATTTTTATAATAATTTTTAGCTTCAATAAAATTAGAAGATTTTCTTTCTTTTTCTTCAATTAAAGCTATTTCATATCCTGATAATATTTCATCATCAATCTTTTCATCTTTAAGAGCTGATGAAAGATCTTTCATAAATATAGCCAAACTTTCTCCATCAAAAATTATATGATGGAAATCTAGAAATAAATAATTAATATTTTTTGTCTTATAAATTTCAATTCTAAATAATCTACTATTTAATAATTTAAATGGTCTAACTAATTTATCTTTTTCAAGTTTATCAGTTTCAATTATTTGAATATTATATTTTTCTTTAAAGCCTTTTATCCTAATATCACTATTATCATTTAAGAATAAGAATGAATTTAGATAAGGATGCTTATCCAGTACTTTATAAATTGAATCCTTTAATTTATTTAAATCAAGTTTATTATCTAATTCGATAAGTTCTGAAATATTATAAACTGTTGAATTTTCATTTGAAAAAGATTCAACAAATATTCCTTCTTGAGTTTTAGTAATTGGATAATCCTCTAATTTTTCAAATGTATCTTTTAAATTAGCATTTTGGATAAAATATGATAAATCTCTTATTGTATGAAGCTTTTCTAAATCTTTATTTTTAATCGTTACATTAAATTCTTTAGATAGCATAACTACAAGTCTTATAGTAGATACACTAGTTAAACCTATTGTATCTAAATCATCTAATACACTTATTTCATATCCTACTAAACTCTTTATTATATCAAGAATTTTTTCTTCAAATATATCTTTAGGCTTAACTAATTCCTTTTTCTCTATTTTAGGTTCTGGTAAAGCTTTTTTATTAACTTTATGATTTTGATTAAAAGGAATATTTTCTATTTGCATAATATATTGCGGACACATATAAGGAGGTTTTTTTGATAAAATAAACTTTTTTAAATCATCAATATCAACTAATTTATCACTTACAATATAACCAACTAAATATTTTATACCTAAATTATCACTAAAATCTTTTACTGTAGCTTCTTTGACTAAAGGATATTCTCTTATAACTTGTTCGACTTCAGTTAATTCAATTCTAAATCCTCTAATCTTTACCTGTCCATCATTTCTTCCAATGAAATCTATTTCTCCATTAGGAAGCATTCTAACAATATCACCAGTTTTATATAATCTATCAAAAGGCTTTGTACTCTCAAATGGATTTTTCATGAAAGCTTTATTAGCATCTTCTCTATTTAAATATCCTCTTGCAAGCTGTGGACCAGAAATATAAAGTTCACCAGGTATTAAATATGGTAATCTATTTAAATTCTTATCTAATACATATAGTTTAAAACTATCAGTATGTGGACCAATAGGTACTCTATAATCTAATTTATCAACTTTGTGATAATTACAATAAACAACACCCTCAGTTGGTCCATATAAATTATAAAAATTATATTTTAAATTTTTAGGATCAACAGGAACTAGCTTTTCACCACCTGTACTGAAATTAATTAAATGACTATTTTCTATTTCGGTAACAAATTGTCTACCAACAGTTGTGGTAATAAAAGCATCAGTTATTTCCCATTTATCATATAATTTACCTAAATTAATTAAATCTAATCTTAATTCTTCGCTTACAATATATAAAGTAGCTCCAGAAAGTAGAGTTGCGTGTAAATCCATTAAATTTGCATCAAATCCAAATGATGCATATGCTGCAACTTTTCTATCTTTTGATAATCCCATATTTTTAATATGAGTTTTTGCAAATGAATAAACATTTATATTTTCAATCATAACTCCTTTAGGTAAACCTGTTGTACCAGATGTATAAAGAAGTACAAATAAATCATGAGGCTTAGATTTATCAATTATTTTATCTTCATTTTTAAATTTATCTAAATCTTCAAGATAAATCTTAGTTCCTTTGAAATTAGGGATTTTATCTTCAAGACATTTATTCAATATAATAAAGTTTGAATTAGAATCTTTAATCATAAATTCTAATCTATCACTAGGATAAGTACTATCTAGTGGCATATATGCAGCACCTGTCTTTAAAACTGCATAAGTAGCAATAGCGATAAATTCATTTCTATTAATTAAAATTGGACAAACATCACCTTTTTTAAGTCCTCTTTTAATTAATTCATTAGCAATTCTATTACTTAATAAATCTAATTCATTATATGTATATTTCTTATCGTTAAAAACTAATGCATCTTTTGTCTTATATTTTTTAACTACTTCATTAAACTCAGAAATAATTGTCTTATCTAAGTTTAGATAAGATAAATCACAGTTATTCAATGAATTAAGTTCATTAATCATACTATTATTAAGTAATGATACATCATCTAAATTTCCTTTTATTAATAATTCATTTAAAATTATATTGTAATATTTAGCATATAATTTAATATTATCTGAATCAAATAAATCACTTCGATAATTTATATTTAGATAATATCCTGATTCATTTCTAAATACTTCAAAAGTTAATGAATTTTTATATGAATCAGTCTTAATTTCACTAGCTTTTAAATCTAAATAATTATAAAAAGCATCTCCTTGGTATGCAAATAAAATTTCAGACTTTATATCTAAATCATTATTAATATCTTCATATGAATAAATATCATTTTCAATTAATTTATTTATTAATTCATTATTGTTTTGTAAAAAATCATTAACTTTTAAATCATCCTTGAATTTATTATAAAGAGGGAATGTATGTACAAACATACCATATGTTTCTTTATTTAATTCATTTCTTCCATTAGAAACATTCAAAAATAATGATTCATTATTATTTGATATTAAGTGAATAAGATAACTAAAAGAAGAAATAAAATAAGTTGAAGTCTTTATTTTTAATTTTGATACAAATTCTTTCACTTTATTCATATCTAAATCAAGTTTTATCTCTAAATTAGCGCCTCTTTTAATATCATCCTTTTTATCATAAACAGGAAGTGAATCAACTTCTAAATCCTTAAATATATCTTCATATACTTTTTTAGCATATTCAAAGTTTTCGCTATTTCTTTCACTGTATTCTAATTTTGTAATTTCAAAGATATCTTTAATTTCTTTATTTAAAGAAATATTTTTATAGTATTTATTAAAAAAGTCACGCAAAAATAAATGGATACTACCTCCATCCATAATTGCGTGATGAAAATCAAAAAACAAATATTTTCTCTTATCTTTTTTCAAAATTAAAAACCTAGCTAATTGATCATTAAATAAATCAAAAGGTTTAACTAAATCTTTTAAATCCTTAGGATAATCAATCTCAGTTAATTCTAATTTAAAAGGTTTATAGTACTTTAAAATACCTTTTTCACTATCTAATACAAATCTAATACCAAATGATTTGTGTAAAGATATAATTTGGTTAAGTGTCTCATTTAGGACTTTAAAATCATAATCTTTAATTTCAAAAATAAATGGTAAATTATACTCCAAACCATTTGAATTAATAGATGGGCTAACAACACCTAATTCTTCCTTTGTAAGTAAATATTTTTCTTTTCCCATATGAATCCCCCTTTTGAATGAATTACATTTTTTGACATTTTTCCCTTTATTTATATATTATAGCATAATTTAGCTATTAAATAATAAAAAAATGTAGTTGAACTACATTTTTTATTATGTAAATTGTGAAGTTGTAAGTTTACTAAATTGCCATTTCCCATCTATTTTCTTACAGTCAAACGCTAAACTTAGTCTAAATAATTGATTTTTTCCGTAAGCATCTGCGTTTGTAAATGAATTTACAATACATTTTGAAAAATCATCCATGACCTCAATATCTATAGAAATTCTTTTAATAAAATGATAAATAAACACATCGTCCATCACACTGTTTATAAATTCTTCTTTAGATTGACGAATTCCTGTAATGTGTGTGATTGAAAAATCATTAGAAAGAGTTTGTGCCAATAATGATTCTTTCTTTTCAACTAAGCCATAAACAAAATTATTATACAATAATTCAATTTCTTCTTTGTCAAACATTTTATCACCACCTTAATGATAAATGAAATACTAACTCTAAAGTTATTATATAATATTTTTCTTTATAATGCAATTTTTTGTCGAATTATCGCGTATTACAATTAGGCTTAAGTTCATCTGACTTCTTTTTTTCTCTTAATAAAACGAATTTTTGAAGAGGGAATAATAGTAATCCTTGTAAGAATGCAGTAGAAACTGTAGCGATTGTAGGCGCAAAATTCTTTAAATTAAATGTGTCAGTCAAATAATGCACTAAAACTCCTTGTATCCATGTCATTAAAAAGACTAATAATATTACCACTATAATATATAAAATAAAATGATACATAGGTGCATCAGATCTAAATGTTTTTTTCTTATTCATAAAATATGCAAATGTATTTGCTAAGGCATTAGATAAAAAAAATGTTAATACATATCCCCAATTTGAATTATCTTTTCCAACTACTTCTGTTGAAAATATATTCGATAAAAGCGGTGATAATGGAGCATTGAAATCATCAAAGAGTCTAAATAATATATTTACTAAAACTATTTGTATAATACCTGCAAGACTTGATACTATGCCATATTTTAAAACTTGCCATAAAAATTTCCATTTAGGGCCTTTTTTCTCTGCCCATAAATCAATTTTTAAAATAAAGCCAATCTTTTCTTTATTTTCATTCTCCATTATTTCACCTCCTTTGAATTCTTTTATCTATTATAATTATAGCAAATATTTATTAATGTTGACATTTAAAATTATAAAAATTATTTTTATTACTATTATTTATTATTTTCATATATAATAGTATTAAAAAATGGAGGACAATATGAAAAGAATAGGATTATTTGGCTGTGGAAAATTAAATAAAATCGTACTTGATTGTTACCAAAAAGGACTTCTTGATGGATATGAAATTGTAGGAGCTTATTCAAAAACTAAAGAACATAGAGATAAATTTAACGATATGTTAAATGTTAAACATGTTGATACATTTAACGATTTGCTAGACTTAAATTTAGATTATTTAGTGGAAGCTACAAATCCAAGTGCTACAAAAGAAATACTTGAAAAGACCATTTTACATAAAACAAATGTTGTATTATTATCAATTGGTTGTTTAAGCGATGAAAAATATTATAAAAAAATAGAAAAATTAGCTAAAGAAAATAATGTTAAAATTCATCTAGCATCAGGTGCAATTTCAGGCTTTGAAGTTTTACAAACTACAAAACTAATGGGTCTAACTAAAGCTTCATTAACCAATACTAAAGGTGTATCTCCATTAAGAAACACATCTCTTTATAATAAAGATATGGAAAATAATGAATTTGAAGCCTTTAATGGTAGTGCAAAAGAAGCTATCAATAATCTTCCTACAGGTATAAATGTAGGAGTTGCAACTGCACTTGCAACTATGGGTGTAAATGATACAAAGATTATTATAAAAACTAAACCTGATTTTTGTGGAGATTCACAATGCATTGATATAGAATGTGGAGAAGAAATTAGAGCTCATTTAGATGTATATAGTAAGACTAGTGATATAGCTGGTTATTCCGTTGTAGCTCTTCTTAGAAATTTAAATTCAAGCATTGTGTTTTAAAAAGTGTTTATGGGTTCTAATCCATAAACACTTTTTATTAATTATTAAATCCACTATTTGAATCACTAAATGACATATTCTTTTCTAGCGAATTATATTTAGTGTGATAAGTAGCAGGATGTGGAAAACCTACTAATCCACATGATGATGTAGATACATATACTCTAATTTTATTAAAGGATTCTCTTATTGGTGTAGTAATTATATTAGTTAAATTTGATGGTTCTTCTTTCTTTTCACATAAATCTGTCATTTCATGTAAGAATTGTGCACCACGAGTTAATGATGTAGTTACATCACTAATTCTTCCATATTCTAAATTATCTTTAATAGCTATTAATGTGCCAAGTGCTAATATAAATCCAGGAATATAATCAAGTGGAACACCATTTAAATTTTTAGGATTTTCTTTAGATCCATTTCTTACAGATAATCCTGTAATATCTTCAGCTAAAGGTGCCCAACCAGGTCTATCTTGCCATACTGATGTAGAAAAGCACATTAAGTTTGAATAAATAATATTAGGATTTATCTTTCTAATTTCTTCAAGAGATAAACCAAATTTATCAAAACAATTATGTTGATAACTATAAGTAATTACATGAGCTTCTTTAATTAACTCTTTCATTCTTTCTAAATCTTTTGAATTATTTAAATCTAATTGAATAGAATTCTTTCCAGCCCAACCATCAAGTTCAAGCATAGCTTGTTCCTGATTCTTATATTTACCTCTTCTTACAAGTAATACATCTGCACCATATTCTGCAAGTATTCTTGAACAAGCAGGTCCTGCGATAATATGAGTAAGATCTAATACTTTAACTCCAGTTAAAGGTCCTTTTTTTAAAGATTGTCCAAAATCTAATTTATGTCTCTTATAATCCTTAAATGTTATAAGAGGCATTTTAGCAACTGCTTTACCTACTTCACTTTCTTCCCACTCTTCTCTACTTCTTAATACACATGCACAAGCACCGCATTTGAAGGCTCTTTCTTCTAATTCATATGAATTTTCTTTAGAAACTACTTTTTTTAAGTATCTTATATCTCTTTTTGTAGATAATAAATTAAATTTAGAACTTTCTTTTTTTAAATTTAATTCCTTAACTAATTTTTCTTGTTGAGATTGATAATATGTATGAAAAGAAATATATCTATTATCTAAAGTTTTATATTTATAAAATGAACCGTTAATAGCATTATCAACTCTTATAGCTGATTTTAGTCTAGTTTTTTTAAATTCTTTATCATAATAATTAGCCATATAAAGTCTTATAGCTTGAAGACCTGCATATGAAATATCTGTATATATTTTATCATTATAGAATGTATCACCTCTAAGTTGACCAATATTTGTAGCAACTTGTGCACATAATGATAATACAGCAGCAATTATTGGTGTTTGAAGAACTTTTTCCTCTTCATATAATTTATTTACAGCTTTCTTTCTTAAAGAAGCTAAAACAAATTTAATTATATGAGGAAAAGGATTTTCTTTTAAATAATTTTTCTTTAATTCTTTTTCAGTATCTACATTTGAAATAAATGTTAAAGGTATTTTAGTCTCTATATTTAATAATTTAGATAGATAATCATAAATTCTTTGACTATCTTTAGCTTTTTCATATAAAATCTTTTCTTTATCCATATATACCATCCTAAATCTTCATTGAAACTTCATATGCAGTCCAAATAACTGTACGAAGATTTCCAATTTCCTTACAATCACCAACAAGGTGTATTTTCTTACCTTTTACTACTAATGGATTTGAAACATAACCAGCACATGATATTACACTATCGCATTGAATTTTCTCATCTATACCATTGTGATTAATAATTGCATATCCATCGCCAACTTCTTTTAAAGAACTTTCTAAATAAACAGGTACCTTTTTCCACTTAAACCATTCTCTTAAGAAACTAGAATTTGCAAGACAAACTCCTTTTTGTTTAATTAAATCATCTTTCATTTCAACGATAGAAACATTATGTCCTTTAAGAGCTAAATCATAAGCTATTTCAGAACCTGTTAATCCTCCACCTAATACGCAAACTGAAGATTTAACACTTTCTTTACCTGTTAAATAATCACAGGCTTCAATCATCTTTTCATGTCCCTTAATAAATTTTAAGATACGTGGTTTAGAACCTGTCGCAATAATTATATCCTTACCCTTAAATTGAGATAAGTCTGTAATCTCTTCATTAAAATGAATTTCAACATTTAAGTCTTTCATTTCTTTTCTATACCAAGCTAATAATTCTCTTAAAGATCCTTTATATGATTCACTTGATGCGGCTACAAACACTCCACCTAAATAATCATTCTTTTCATAGATAATTGGATTATGTCCTCTAAGTTTAAGAACACGAGCAGCTTCCATACCACCAATTCCACCACCTATAATAATTACATCTTTAGGCTTTTTAGTCTTTTCTATGTAATGTTTATTCCATTGCATAACTTCCGCATTAACCGCGCAACGTGATAAATGTAATGAATCACTTAAAGCTTGATCATTAGGAACACCTTTATAATGACACATGTTGAAACATCCATTATGGCATTGTATACAAGGTCTAATATCTTCTTTTCTACCTTCTAAATATTTTGTTAGCCATTTAGGATCAGCTAAGAATTGACGTGCAATACCAATTGCGTCTAGCTTATTTTCACTAATAGATTTAGCTCCTCTTTCAATAGTCATTCTACCTGCACATACAACAGGCTTTGTGGTAAATTGCTTAATATGTTCAACATATTCTAGATTGCAATTTTCTTCCATATATACAGGTGGATGTGCCCAATACCATGCATCATATGTTCCGTTATCGCAATTAAACATATCATAACCAGCTTCTTCTAAAAACTTTATTGCAAGTTCACTTTCAGCCATATCTCTTCCGGCTTCAATATAATCTTCACCTGGTAATGCACCTTCTCTAAATCCTTTAGTCTTTGATACAACAGAGTATCTTAGTGAAACAGGGAAATCTTTTCCACATTCTTTTTTAATAGCTTTAACTATTTCTGCTGCAAAACGATATCTATTTTCAAGTTTTCCACCATATTCATCAGTTCTTTTATTTACATATTTTAAAGTAAATTGGTCTAATAAATAACCTTCATGAACTGCATGAACTTCAACACCATCGACACCAGCATCTTTTAGCATTTTCGCACTACGAGCAAATGCATAGATAAATTTAGATATTTCCTTTTTAGTCATCTCTCTAGATGGTAGCTTATCTGACCATCTATTAGGAGATTTGCTAGCACTAGCACAAATCTTATCTAAATTCATTACAGGTTTTGATAATACTCTTAAAACTTTATTATTATATAGTTTTTCCATCATTTTTGAAACTGTAAATGATCTACCAAATCCAGCAGTTAATTGAACAAATAATTTAGCACCTGTTTCATGAAATTTAGGCATCCATTTAGCTAAATCTCTATACATTTTTTTATTTTTATAAAGCCATTGTCCAAACATTGGATTATAAACTGGTTGGCATCCTGGTAAAACTAAACCACAATTATTTTGAGCTACTTCTAAAATAAATCTAGCTCCC
>OCTW011359201.1_pt1 | contig 11432 bp, 10 predicted proteins | sample 1539671 | NCBI WGS metagenome assembly OCTW01 (sample SAMN02144230, study PRJEB22623) | gut metagenome | biome: sheep rumen | host: Ovis aries | place: New Zealand | reverse complement strand
TTATCGTATAACTTGGCCCAGGATAAAAAAGATCGGGTGAAACAAACCAGTCAATTGGCATTTCGTTTCGCGCTTGTCTTGATGGTATGTGTGATGATCATCTTGGAAGCTTTTCCACAACCATTCTTACAAATGTATAATGCATCGAATCACATGTTAGATATTGGCATGGTTGCATTACGTATTTGTGTGAGTTCTTTGCCCTTTGCTTCCATCAGTTTGATTCGTTCAACGGCCATGCAAGCTTTGGAACATGCACGCTATACTTTGATTATTAATGTGCTTCGTCAATTTTTGATCATTGTGCCTGCTTTTTATCTATTGTCGACGTTGTTTCATCAGCTCAATTACATTTGGTGGGCAGTGCCTATCACTGAAGTCATTTGTGCGTATATTTCCATTTATTATTATCGGAAGATGGAAAAGGATCTCCAACTTTAGATCAAGAACCAAACCAAAAGACAACAAGCGAAGGCCACTTGAAATAAGGAAGCGCCCAGCCAGGATAAGACAATGCCAACAATCAAAGCTACACTTCCTGCCATAGGATTATTGGTGGCATGAAGAATGGTGGGAAACGTCATGACACTTAAGGTTACATAGGGCACGTAATACAAAAACGATTGGATGAATGTATTTTGGATGGGTTTGCGAATCAGGGTCAATGGTAGGGCGCGAATGACAAAGCTTGTCAATGCGGCTAAGGCAATATAAATAGGAATGCTCATGAGGTCTCCTTTCGAGGAAATAAGCAAGCAGCCAACGTGGAAATCAATAGAGTCAAAATAATGGTTTTGGTGCTATCAGAAGGCAGGAATTGATCCCAAAGCCAACTAGCGATAAAGGAAACAATAACCACATATCTGACGATGTGGTCTTTTTTTGTGGCCGGAATGATCACGGCAAGAAACATGCCATAAAGAGCAACACCTAAAGCCGTTACGATATGGCTAGGTAGGATATTGCCGGCAATAACACCAAACATGGTACCAAAAGCCCAGCCAGGTAGGGCAACGGTATAGGCCCCATACATATAAAAAGGTCCATAGGTATGGATCTTGGCAATGCCAATGCCAAAGAGTTCATCGGTAACGTCATACGCAATGAGCAAGCGATGGAATAAGGATGTATTGGCATCCAGTCGTTGGGCTAAAGAAGCACTCATTAAAAAATAACGGGCATTGGTGATCAAAGTGGCGATGACCATTTCCAAATAGGTGGCATGGGCAGCAATAACAGTAAAGGCTACGTATTCGCCGGCGGAGGCATTACAGAAAAAACTAATGAAAAAACCTTGTAGTGAGTTTAATCCTGCGTTCTTAGCAGCAATGCCCAAGGAAAAGCCCACGGCAAAATATCCCAACATGATGGGGATGGCATCAACAAGTCCATTTTTAAAAGCAGTTTTTTTATTCATATCTTTAAGTATAGAACATAAACGGAAATCCGTAAAATGATAACGTTTTCTTAAGAATTTACATGGACTTATTTAAGTCATGGTTGAAAAACAATTAATAAAACTATAATATATAGAAGCATGCAATATCATGCAGAATTAAATGAATTGAGAGAGATAGAAAGATTGGATCATGGGAAGAGAGAAGTCAAGAGGATATCGTTTTAAACATACAAGATGGATGTTAGTATTATACGATGGTATCGTATTAGCATTCGTTATTTTTATATTGTTGATTTTGTATCATGGCAACATGAAACTAGAGTTCAGTGATATACTTGCCCAAGTATGTCTTTTTGCTGTGTCGATTTTTCCCATTCGTTTAGTTGGTAAAGTCTATCGTCAAGTATGGCGTTTTGGTGGGATTGAAAGTTACATTCGTTTGTTGATCACGGATACATTGGCTTTTTTATTGTGCCTGTGTCTTGAATTTATCTTGCCAGTTCAACGGCTTGCCTTTGCACATTTATTATCGATCTTTAGGTGTAACCTATTGATTTGTATTGCGATGCGTATGGTGTATCGATATTCCTATAAGTTTAATAATCAGGATACCGCGTTGGGTAAATTTTTATCGTTGTTGTTGCATGTGTTTTCGAATGTAGAAACCACCGATGAAAAAGAAAACAAGAAGATCAAGGTTGCCATCGTGGGTGCAGGCAATGCCGGTGTGAATTTAGCGAATGATTTAATGAACAATGAAGAATCTTCGTATGTGCCTCGTTGTTTTATTGATGTGAATCAAGATAAGGTGGGTCGTGAAATCAATGGTATTCCAGTGTGGAGCGAAGATGAAACGACTTTAAAACAATTGGATATCTATGAAGTGCAAGAAATCTTTTTTGCGATTCCTTCGATGCCACAAAAACGCAAAAAAGAATTGTATAACTATTATAAAAATGCGGGATATAAATTAAAGGTTTATGATTATCCGGTTGCGTATTCGCCTGGAAACAAACGACAATTGCGTGAATTTGATATTGAAGAGTTGTTGTTTCGAAAACCTATCGTGGTCATGGATGAAAAAACCTATGTTTATTATAAAGATAAAGTCGTATTGATCACGGGTGGCGGTGGATCGATTGGTTCGGAATTGTGTCGTCAATTAGCGAAGATGGAACCAAAACAAATCATCATTTTCGATATCTATGAAAATGGAGCGTATGAGGTCCAACAGGAATTGAAGTTTGTGTATAAAAATCAATTGGATCTTCGTATTGAAATTGGTTCGATCACGCATGAAAAAACGTTGAAAAAAGTATTTGAAAAATATCATCCGCAAATTGTGATCAATGCAGCTGCCCATAAACATGTTCCATTGATGGAAAGTAATTGTGTCGAAGCGATTTATAATAATGTCTTTGGTACGAAAAATTTAATTGAAGTGTGTGAAGAATATAATGTTGAACGTTTCATGATGGTTTCTACCGATAAAGCGGTCAATCCAACCAATGTGATGGGAGCGACCAAACGCATGTGTGAAATGATGATTCAAAGTGCCGGTATGTATGGCAATGTGAAATACAGTGCTACTCGATTTGGGAATGTATTAGGAAGTGCAGGATCGGTCATTCCATTGTTTAAACGACAAATTGCGAATGGCGGACCGGTAACTGTTACAGACAAACGTATTATTCGTTATTTTATGACGATTCCGGAAGCCAGTCAGTTAGTCCTACAAAGCGGAGCCTTAGCCAAGAATGGGGAATTATTTGTATTGGATATGGGCCAACCCGTTAAAATATGGGACTTAGCAGAAAATATGGTTCGTTTGTCCGGTGTACAAGGTATTCAAATCATTGAAACCGGATTACGACCAGGGGAAAAATTGTATGAAGAACTTCTTGTCAAAACAGAAGAATTAGATCGAACAGAAAACAGTTTGATCTTTATTGAAAGAGATAAACCACTCGAAAAAGAAACAATCGAACAAAAGTTAGAAGTCTTAAAACAAGCTATCGAAACTGAAGATGATAACAAGGCAAGGGAAGCACTTAGAAGTGTAGTACCTACCTTTAAACGACCTGAAGAAGTGAATTGTACAGTAGAATAAGGAGTGAATAAAAATGAAAGAATCCAGAAACATACCGTTTAGTCCACCGGATATATCTGAATTAGAAATTCAAGAAGTAGTGGAAACACTTAAATCCGGATGGATCACAACCGGACCGCGAACGAAAGAATTAGAGAAACGTTTAGCTGAATTTTGTCATACCAATAAAGTTGTTTGTTTAAATTCAGCAACTGCTTCGGAAGAATTGAATTTTCATATTTTGGGAATTGGCCCAGGTGATGAAGTAATTGTGCCTGCATACACATATACATCGACTGCTGCGGCTGCTATTCATTGTGGAGCGACTGTTATTTTTGTGGATTCACAAAAAAACGGAGATGCTATAACTCATGCTCCAGAAATGGATTATGATGCCATGGAAGAGGCCATTACTGAAAAAACAAAAGCTATTGTACCTGTAGATTTGGGCGGTGTGATGTGTGATTATGAGCGTATTTTCCAAGCAGTTGAGAATAAGAAACATCTTTTTAAACCAACCAATGAAATTCAAAAAGCTATTGGCCGTGTAGCTGTTGTTGCAGATAGTGCCCATGCATTGGGTGCGTCTCGCCATGGAAAAATGGCAGGAGAAGTAGCTGATTTCACATCGTATAGTTTTCATGCGGTTAAAAACTTTACGACAGCTGAAGGTGGAGCTTCTACATGGAATATTCCTAATATTGATAATGAGAAACTATACAAAAAATATCAGTTGCTTAGTCTTCATGGACAGAGTAAAGATGCTCTGTCTAAAACAAAGCTTGGCGCTTGGGAATATGATATTGTAGCACCTTGGTATAAATGTAATATGACAGATATTATGGCGGCGATTGGTCTAAGACAACTTGATCGTTATCCAGGAATGTTAGCAAGAAGAAAAGAAATTGTTAAAAAATATGATGAAGTTTGTGATGAATTGGGCGTATTCCATTTACAACATTATGGAAAAGACTATTCTAGTAGCGGACATCTATATTTGACAAGAATTCCAGGCATCGATGAAAAACAACGTAATGAAATCATCGTTAAATTAGCTGAATATGGTGTTGCAACAAATGTGCATTATAAGCCATTACCGATGATGACAGCATATAAAGCATATGGTTGGAATATTAATGATTTCCCAAATGCATATGATTATTATCATAATTTGATTACATTGCCATTATATACAAAATTATCTAATGAAGATGTAGAGTATATAATTGAGAAATTCAAAGATGTTGTAAAAGAATATATTAAATAAGGAGAAAATAGTAATGTTAAGGAAATGGGAAGAACTACCAGAGTTTATACGATGTGAGGAAGTTCGCCCGTATTATGATGCTCTGACTAAAAAAAGAGGCAGTCTAGTCATGAAAAGAGTATTTGATTTAGTTGTAGGCTTTGTTCTTCTTATTATCCTTGCCATTCCGATGGTTGTGATATCTGTTTTAATAAAAACAGATTCAGAAGGACCTGTTTTTTATAGGCAAGAGCGAGTAACAACTTACGGGAAGCATTTTAAGATTCATAAATTTCGTACCATGGTTAGTAATGCGGATAAAATCGGATCAACAGTGACTGTTGGTAATGATAGTAGGATTACTAAAATTGGTGCAAAACTTAGAGGATGTAGATTAGATGAATTACCACAAATTTTGGATGTTATAAGCGGTAATATGAGTTTTGTGGGAACAAGACCAGAAGCCGTTAAATATGTGGAAAAATATAAACCGGAATATAATGCCACTTTATTACTACCTGCAGGAATTACTTCTGAGGCAAGTATTAGATATAAGGATGAAGCAAATTTGCTCGATGTAGCGGATGATGTGGATAAAGTTTATGTTGAAAAAGTTCTACCAGGTAAGATGAAGTATAATCTGCAGAGTATAAAGAAGTTTAGTTTTTTAGGTGAGATTACCACAATGTTCAGAACAGTGTTTGCTGTGTTGGGGAAAGAATATGAATAAGAATGTAAAGCCAATTAAAGATGGTTTAGTGTCAATTATTATGCCATCTTGGAATACGGCAAATTTTATAGCTGAATCCATTCAGTCAGTCATTAATCAAACTTATGAAAATTGGGAATTGATCATTGTAGATGATTGCTCAACTGATAATACAGATGAGATTGTTGAGAGTTTTAAAGATAAGAGAATTAAGTATTTTCACAACGAAAAAAATTCTGGTGCAGCTTTGACAAGAAACAAAGCCATGAGAGAAGCACAGGGAGAGTGGATTGCTTTCTTAGATTCAGATGATCTTTGGACACCAGAAAAGTTAGACCATCAGATAAAGTTCATGAAGGATAATGGCTATGATTTTTCTTACACCGAGTATGAAAAGATCGATGAAGAAGATAAACCATTGAATATTTATGTTACAGGACCAGATAAAGTCAATAAACATAAGATGTACAACTATGATTATATCGGTCAATTAACTATGATGTACAGTGCCAAGAAATTTGGTTTAATTCAAATCAAAGATATTAAGAAGAATAATGATTATGCGATTCGATTGCAACTTTATAAAAAAGAAAACGCCTGTTGCTATTTGTTGAGAGAAAATCTAGCAAAGTACAGAATTCGCAAGAAGAGTATTAGCCACGACAAATTAAGGAAAAAACTGAAAAGTCATTATGATCTTTTCCATATGTGTGATGAAAAAGTAGCACTAGTAGCTTTTTGGTATGCATGTTGGAATATGTATTTTGGATTATTGAAGAAGAAGAATTACGAGAAAAGTGGTGATTAATTATCACAGTATACATATTATGGAGACGAGTACAATGAAAAAAGTATTGATGGTTATGGATAATCTCTATAAAGATTCTGGTGTGGTAACAATAATAATGAATCTTTATAGTCTAATAGATAAAAAGCAGGTAAAAATAGATTTTTTGATTTTTCAAGGAAATAATAGCTCACGTGCAGAAAATAATTCTTGCGTGAATTTAGTAAGAGATAATGGAAGCAAAGTGTTTATATTGAAAAATCCTTTATCTGTTAAACAATGCCTTCCAGCATGGAGAGAAGTATATTTGTTTTTTAAAGAGCATAGCAATGAATATGATATAGTTCATTTGAATTCTCCAACATTAACAGAGTTTACGTTAAGGTATGCAAAAAAATATGGTATACCACACAGGATTATCCATAGTCATTCAACGATGACATCTCCAAATCCGATAAAGAAGATAATAAATGCATTACTTCAAAGAAGGGTATGTAAGTATGCTAATCATTTTTGGTCATGTTCATCTGAAGCAGCTGAATTTTTATACGGAAAAGAGTTTTGTTCGACTCATGATGTTGAACTAATAAAAAATGCAGTAAGACCAGAAAAATATGTTTACAACCATAGTGTAAGTATAGCAATTCGTGAGGAATTGGGCTGGAGTGACTGTACAATAGTAATACATGTATCAAATTTTAGTCCTATTAAGAATATTCGATTTCTTCTTCCCGTTATAAAAGCTACAGTTCAGAAAAATAGTAAACTTAGATATCTTTTTGTGGGTGACGGACCAACACGAGAAACCGTGGAAGGTTTATTGCAGGATCAGAATCTCTCTGAGTATGTACATTTTACGGGAAGAACTAGTTGTGTGAACGATTATTTAAATGCTGCAGATGTATTGCTTTTACCCTCTATAAAAGAGGGATTACCGGTAACAGTAGTTGAGGCACAAGCTTGTGGCTTGAGATGCCTTGTCAGTGATTCTGTTACAAAAGAGGTAAATATAGGAAATGTCATATTTTTGCCTCTAAAAGAAGAAAGTTGGATAGAATTTTTATCAAATATTGAACCAGCAAATATTGATCAAAGAAAAAAAGCTTGTTGGGATTTTGAAAAGTCACCTTTTAATATATATAATGAGGCGAAAAGAGTAGAACGTCTGTATTTGGAGATGAGGTGATTGTGTGGTAAAGAAATATAATTATGGCATTGTAATGAAATTTTATAGAATGGAACGATGGTGCTATCTTCATAAATTAAAAGTATTTGCTAAAATTATAAATCGTTACATATATTTGCAATTTAATTGTTCTATTCCTTTTACTACAAAAATCGGTCCAAATGTAGAGATAGTGCATGGTATTGGAATCGTACTGCATCAATATTCTACGATTGGTGAGGGGACAAAAATATATCAGAATGTAACGCTTGGAAATGCAATGGGACCTAAAATAGGAAAGAATTGCATAATCGGTTCTGGAGCAGTTGTCCTCGGTGATATTGTAATTGGAGATAATGTTAGAATTGGTGCCAATGCTGTTGTTTTACAGGATGTACCAGATAATTGTACAGCAGTAGGTGTGCCTGCAAAGATTATTTATAGACAAGAGGGTAAATAAATGTGGCTATATTTGTGTATAATGTTACTTTTTGCTCTTTTAAGTGCAAAAAATGGCAAATCGAAGTATAAACTATTTTTTGGTGCATTTATCCTTATTCTTTTAATGGGTTTTAAAAGTACATATGTTGGAAATGATACACCAAGTTATATAGAATTCTTTAATAGATTGTCTAGAATGACGAGCTTGATTGATTCAAATTCACGATTTGAGGTTGGATATCAATTCTATAATAAAATAATAAGTTTATTTTTCGACAATTATCAGGCGATGTTTTTAATAACAGCTATTATTTGTATAACTTGCATCTGTTATGGGATTGTTAATCTTTCACGCAACTGGCAATACAGTTTGTTCTTGTTTGTGGGATTAAGATTTTATTACTTTTTTCTTAGTGGATTAAGGCAGAGTCTTGCAGTATCGATAATTGTTGTTTCATACGTTTGTTTGAGAAAAAAACATATTATACCATTTATTCTTTTAGTAATTTTAGCAACTACATTTCATTTTTCGGCATTTATTTTTATACTAGCATGGCCACTATCACAAATGAAGATAAGTAAAGGTGCTATTTTAAAGGTTACAATTGGTATAGTGGCTGTTTATGCATTCTTTGGACCGATTTTAAATATCTCTCTTAATCACCTTCCAATTTACTACTCACATTATTTAACCACAGAGGCGGTATCAGTCAATAATTTGTCAGATTTTATAAATGCGATAATTCCGTGTTTGTTTGTTGTGTTTTCCTATTTTTCGGGATATTATCAGGCAATTAAAGATAAGCAATTTCAGAAATCGATAGAAAATGATGATGAAAAAACATATATAACATCTCTTTATTCAGATGGTGAAGTTCAGTTGCTATTTTTCTTTGTGGCAGCAGGGCTTTCATTGGTTGCAACGCGTGCATCTATTCTCGATAGAATGGCACAGTATTATTGGATATTTTCCATTATGACAGTGCCAAATATTCTTTTTTTTATTAGAGATAAACAAAAACGAACTTCATGGTATTTTGTAATAACTACATGTGTAATTATTTACAATATTTCGTTACTTATTTTAAGACCAGAGTGGAATGCGATTGTTCCATATACATTTTTCTGGAATTAGGAGGTTAATACATGAAATCAATTTTGCTATTTGATACAGGAGTAGCCACTCTTAATACGGGAGATGAGATTATTAATGTATCCATAAAAAAGAATTGGCCAGAATTATTTGAAGAAAACTATATAATGACATTTCCAACACATACGCCAACATTTTACAGATGGCAGAATGTTTTGATGAAAAAAAATCAGATATATGCTAATGCAGATTTAAAATTTTTATGTGGAACAAATATATTATATACAAATATGTTCAGACCGGAACCTGCTTGGAATCTTTTTATGGGAAATACAAGTATTGCAAAGGATACGATATGTATAGGAGCGGGCATTGGCATAAATAGTAAAAAAACAACTGGATATACCAAACGTTTATTTAAGAAAGTTTTGTCACAAGATTATATTCACAGTGTAAGAGATGAGAAGACAAAATGTTTTTTAGAAGAGATGGGATTTAAAGCTTGGAATACTGGATGTCCTACGTTGTGGGGATTAACCCCTGAATTCTGTGCAAATATCCCTACTAAAAAATCAAGTAGAGTTGTTTTTACATTAACAAGTTATGAGGCGGACAAGAGGCGGGATCAAGAAATGATAAATATCTTGAATAGATGCTACGATGAATTATTTTATTGGCCACAAAGTTTGTCTGACTTCAATTATATTAAACAATTTGATGGAATAAAAAATATAACAGTTGTTGCACCAAATTTAATTGCATATGATAAGGTATTGTCTCAAGATATAGATTATGTAGGTAATAGATTGCATGGTGGGATTTTTGCAATGCAGCACCATTGCAGGACAATAATAATTTCAATTGATTATCGTGCTAAAGAAATGGCAGCGTCATACACGTTTAAATGTATTGATCGAAATAATATAGATAAACTGGAAAGTATAATTGAATCAGAATGGAATACTGAAATAACGGGACTTGATTTTGAAAAAATAATAAAATGGAAAAGGCAGTTTGTTTAACCTATGAATTCTAAATATAAGTTACTAGCATCAAATACCATAGTATTTGCTATAGGAAATATTCTTGTTAAGTTAATATCATTTTTTTTAATGCCACTTTATACTTCTGTTCTTACAACGAAGCAATATGGTGTGGCTGAACTATTGAATAATACAATTGAAATTGTTTTACCTTTAGCAACGCTTTGCATTATAGAGGCTTTATATCGCTTTTCTATTGATAGTGATGTAGATCACTGTTCATTGTTGGTCAACTCACTGACTATAGTTATCATCGGTGATATTATAGTTACTCTAATCAGTTTGGCTTGGTACTTTTGTTTTGGATATGATTATGCTATTTATTTTTTGATTTTGTTTGTAACGACTACGTTTTATAAATTAACTTGTCAATTTGCTAGAGGGCTAGGACATGTTAAAAGGTATGCAACATATGGAGTAATCAATTCGTTGTTGTTAGTTTTTTCTAATGTAGTATTGCTAGTATGGTATCATGGTGGAATTGCTGCATATCTTCTTTCTTTTTCAATTGGATATGGTATCAGTGGAATACTTGCTTTTTTTCTTTCACACGAGTATAGATTTTTGAAATTTACTCACTTTAATATTGAACTATTAAAAAAAATGTTAGGATATAGCCTCCCAAGTATTCCAAACATGCTCTCTTGGTGGGTAAATAGCCTTTCGGACAGATATATTGTTTTGTTATTCTGGGGTGCTGGTGTGTCAGGTATTTACACAGCGGCTAGCAAATTACCTTCTATAATCAATTTGGTTACATCAATTTTTCAGCAAGCTTGGCAATATTCCACAGCAAAGGAAATTGATGAACAAGATAGTAAATCATTTTTCTCCAATATTTTTAGAGGATATACATATATTTGTGTTTTAGTATGTGCTAGTTTAATTATTTTTAATAAATTATTATGTAAAATATTGTTGCAATCTGATTTTTATATTGCATGGCAGTTTGTACCATTATTGTTACTTGCAGCAACCTTTGGTTGTATTGGTACCTATTTTGGTACATTTTATAATGCTATTAAAAACAATAAGATGTTAATGATTTCTACTCTAATTGGTGCGATTGGTAACATAGCTTTAAATTTTACTTTAATTCCATCGATGGGAGGAATGGGTGCTGCAATAGCCACAGCTGTAAGTTATTGCATAATTATGATTATTCGTATTGTTGATGTAAAAAAATTAGTAGATATTGATATTGACTTAAAAAAGTTTATTATTCAGTTTGTTATGCTTTTGATCACTGTTATATTTGGCTGTATCGATGGATATATTTCTGTTGTTGGTCCAGTGATATGTTTTGTTGTTATTGTTTTAAGCGATTATAATTTTGTTAAAATGGGAGTTAGTTATTTAAAAAGATATTTGGGGGGTGCGGACAAATTCTTGGACCGACGATGACAGGGAGGAAGAAAAATGTCGTTTACGGAGGAAGAGAAAAAGAAAGCACTTCAATT
>OCTW011490535.1_pt1 | contig 11433 bp, 16 predicted proteins | sample 1539671 | NCBI WGS metagenome assembly OCTW01 (sample SAMN02144230, study PRJEB22623) | gut metagenome | biome: sheep rumen | host: Ovis aries | place: New Zealand | reverse complement strand
GGTTTAGGAATCGTTCTCTTTTTCTTTCCTCTATGTATTTTTAAGATAGATGTATTCATTTTTTAGAAAGGATAATTATGAACTTAAATAATTTAATCAGTCAAAAATTTGGCAAATTAACTATTCTTTCTGTATGGCGAAATGATTATAGTGAAATTTATGTTTCTGCAAAATGTGAATGTGGTAATATAACAAAAGTTCGCTATCGTAATTTAACTAGTGGTAAAACATCTACTTGCGGAAAATGTAATAGAATAAATCTAAATGATTTAATAGGTCAAAAGTTTAATAAATTAACAATTATTTCTGCAAGGAGGGAAAAAGGTCGAATTTATGTAAAAGCAAAATGTGAATGTGGAAACATAAAAGAATTTAATTATAATGCTTTAAAAAATGGTCATACAAAGTCTTGCGGTTGTATAAATAAAACTGCAAATGGAAAATCTTCTGAAACACTTTATCATACTTGGAAACATATGATGGAAAGATGTTATAGAAAAAATGACCCTAGATATACAGATTGGGGAGGTCGTGGAATAGAAGTTTGCGACAAGTGGAAAGATTATTTATCTTTTAAAAAATGGGCATTAAATAATGGTTATCAAGATAATTTATTTATAGATAGAATAGATAATGATAAAAATTATTGTCCTGAAAATTGTAGATGGGTTACTATGAAAGAACAAAATCGTAATAAGCGAAATACGATAAGAGTTAGCTTTCATGGAGAAGAAAAATCTCTAAAAACTTTATGTGAAGAGTTAAATCTAAATTATAATTCAATAAAATATAAATTGAAAAAAGGAATAGATGTAATTGCTATTCTTGAAGAACAATACTTAAAAATGGAAGGTGAACCTAATGTTAATTAGAATTGGTGGACAATTTCGCGTAGAAGATTATTTTACTAATAATAAAAATATTACATTAGTAACAAATGTAAAACCGGATATGAATATTTTAAAACAGAGTAAATCATTACAAGTTACTCCAATGGTAAAAACTGCAAAGACGGTTGTAATTGCACCGAAAACAGAAGATTTTCTTTATGTAAGAAATCGTGCAGTTTCTGCAGGTAATGTTTTAGATAAGGGAGATGGTTACGCAGAACTTATTCCTTTAGAAGAATTCCATAATAAATTTGAACAGTTCGCAAATAAATGCCGCGGAGCGAATGATAATGGCGATTTCTTTTCGCATGAAGAACTCGTTAATTGTTATAAAACATTTATTGGTAAGTCTGCATTCGTAGACCATGATAATGAAAATGTTGAGAAAGCAAGAGGTATTATTCTTGACGCTATTTATAATGAACGAGGTAAATATGTAGAACTGTTAAAAGCAGTAGATAGGAAAGCATATCCTGAACTTGCTAGAGCTATTGAACAGGGATATGTACATGATACTTCTATGGGATGTAATTGCGGATATTCCATTTGCAGTATTTGTGGAAATGAAGCACATACTGAAGATGATTTTTGCGAACATATTTTGAATTATAAGGGAACTTCTTATAACGGACTTCCTGTTTGGGAAGAAAATTGCGATGTTTCATTTTTCGAAGATTCTTTTGTTACAGTTGGTGCAGATAGGAGTGCAAAGATTCTTGAAAAGATTGCATCAAAACAATTACCAAAACGCGGGACTATTCAAAAAACGGCGCGTCATGAGTATAATTCTCTCCGAGATGAACAAAATCAACGTACATTTAAGGGTAGAGTAAATTCTTTTATGGATAAGTTAAATGATTTACCTTGGTCTTGAGGTGATATAAAATGAAACGTATTAGTTATAGATTTTCTACTAATGTTGCGAAAAAGAAACATAAAATATATCAATCGAGATTAAAGAGGATGCAGCATTTTGCAGATACTGAAACTTCAGATATGAATTCTAATTTTTTTCCTGAAAAAAAAGAAGTTGATAATTCACAAGTAATTAATATTACTTTAGAAAATACTTTTCATAATCTTGCTGAAGAGGGGAGGAAAGTACTTCAGACTATTGAAGATTATAAGTTTAAGTTGGACCAATCTACGAATATGCTTAATGGGAATGAGAAAGCGCAGAGTAAGTTGGAACAAAAAAAGAAAATCTTAGATAGTGCATCTTCACAATTATATGGTATTGTATTCGATTTAGAAAATTTTGATTTAACTCCGGTAACATATGAAGATGAACAGCTTTCATTAACAGCTCCGGCATTTACTAGGGATACTTCTGACGGACCTGGCCCAGCAGATAAAGCTAATGAGGAATCTTCTGAAGAAGAATTACCTAAAGATAATGAAGAAGAAAAGCAAGAAGAACAAGAAGAAGAAAATCTTAATGAAGAATCTGAAGATAATTCTGAAGAAGATACGGAAAGTGCAATAGAAAAAGCATTAAAAGAAATAGATAAAGAAGAGGAAGAAGAGAAAGAGTGATTTTATGCAAATGAAAGCAACGAATATTGATAAACAGAATAAACAAATTAATACCGTTCATCAATTAAAACTCGGATATATTCCTAAACATGAATCTATAGAAACTCAAATAATTGATGCTAGAAAAAAGAAAGTAAATATTCCTGTAAAAGAACCTCAAGAAGACGTTTTAAAAGAAGAAAATTCTTCTATAGAAGAACAACAAGAAGTATTTAATGTAGGCGATTATATTGCTTATAAAAATGATTTAAATACTATAGGCAAAATTATTTCTGCAGATGAATCTAAATATATGATACATTGGGCAGATAATTCTACAGAAAGAATTCGTATTGGTAACTTAAATGAATTACAACATGTTGATAAACCAATTGAAGTAAATAATCATATAGAAAATACTTCCGAAAAAAATATTTCTAAAGAAGATACTCCTAAAGAACAAGTTAATAAATCAATAAAGAAAAGAAAAGGATTAACTCGTAAATCTAACGAAAATATTGTTTCGAATGATTCTCCTAGCGTCTTGCAAGAAGCAAAACAATTAATTCAGCAGCATAAAACGAATACAGCTAATCAGCAAAAAGTAGAAAATAATGCAAAATATGCAGCTGCAAATGAAATAGTTGAGCTTGGAATTCAAAAGGGTATGATAGATAAAGATGATAAAGATGTTGAATTAATGACAGTATCAACATTATCTGATAATGAATTTGAAGATTATAAACAACGTGTATTAGCATTTAATCCTTTAGACGCAGAAGTTGAATCTTTAACTGAACGACCAGTTAATCCAGGGGAATATGCTGGTATGTCTGAAAATGAAATTGAAGCAAAAAAAAAGTTAGAACATTTACGCGGTAAAGGTGCAACTTCATTCAGTGCAAGTTCATTCCGAAATGATTCTTATGATGACTTTTCTAATGAATCTGGTCCTAGAAATTTACATGATTTAGGTGAAGATTTAGCTATGGATAAATTAATTAGACAACAAGCGAATTCTGATACATCTAAGTATAAAACGCAAACACAAGATTTAGAAGAAAATCTCTATAATTTATTAGGTGATAAATTAAGAGAAGTAGAATCTCACTCGATGAATGAAGTATTTGATAATAAATCATTAAAACATGCAGTTGGAAGAACAAATGATAGTTATTTAAGTGAATCTTTTTCGCAGGAAGATGATGTAAATTTAGATGAATTATTTTCAAATAAAAAGACTGCAAAACGTGAATTAAAAGGATTTGAGAATTTACAAGGACCAACGAAACCATTAGTATTCGGGCAGTCAGAACCATCTTATAAAAATCCTATGAATACTTCTTTATCAGAAATGTTTGCAAATTTAGATTGGTCTACTACAAGAAAATAAAGGCAGGTAAATTATAATGACAATGATTAATGAAGTTCTTAATAAATTTGATTCAGAAATAAATAAATTGGTTGACGATGCTTTTAATGGAAATGGCTTTGATTATGATGATTTCTTAGAAATGACTGGACAAATGAGAAATAATTATTCTATTCAATTCTTTTTACAATCAGATTTATGTAATGATATTTTAGATTATTTACAGGAACATAATGAAGATAATGATTATGATGTAATCGAAGCGGTTTCTGCAGAATTTGCAATGAGATTAGAAGATAAGATAGATGAATCTATTCCTTATTCTAATCGTCGAATGATTGCTAAGGAAAATAGGATTCTGAATAGAATAGCTAAAACATTAGATACGGATTAACCAGATGCGAGTACATCTCGTAACCTTATGCAAAGGTATGAAAATTATATAAATGAAGGTTATAAAACAACAATTACTAAAGATGAAGATATAGGAATCGAAGATTGTTTCGGTTATCAATTTTCAGGGGCAGCTATAGATGAACCATATATTTATTTGAGTGAGGTATATCAATTAAACAAGAATGGAAATAATATTGTTTATTTAAACGAATATAAATATTGTATTGATGGTACTTTAAAAGATAAACAATCAAAAAAATATGACGGTGAAGCATGGCAAACTGTACGTAATTCTATAAAAGTGATGCATCCGTCTATTATTGATGATAAAACGACTATTATCCCATTATCATCATTATCATATATAGAAACTCATGATGAAGTCATAAAAATAATGAAAGAAAAAAATATAGATTTTTCTTAAAATATATTTACATTCTCCTTTCAATATGTTATAATATATATAAATATTGAAAGGAGAATATTTATGTATAATTGGGAATTAGATTTTATTGATAAATATTTTAGTGGAACGCTTCAAGATAAATTGAATAAAATTTTATATAAACTTTCTCGAAAATATAAAAATCCAGCAGTTTTTCAACTAAATAAAGATGGAGAAGATTTATCCTTAATAATGTCCGGCATTTGGGGAATATGGGACGAGTCTGTATTTTGTGAATTTTATGGGAATAATGCAGATTTTAGAGATTATTATAATGAACATGATATGCTCGTTTTAATGAATCAAACTTATGGTCATAGAAAGAATACAATAAAATTTGACGTAAAGAATTCATTTGAATTTGGATTAGATAAATTTATGCCAATTGTTTATATTGAATATCAGTTAGAAAATAACAGTGAAGAAATGCTAAATAGAGTTTTACCACATGTTTGTATATATGTCAGTTGGTATAATAGAAGTATCAAAACTTATAAGAAAGGCTATAAATAATTTATATTTATTAAGAAGATAGAACGTCCTCTTTTTATTTACTTTTTCTTACGATAAATTATAAAGGAAAAGAAAACTTTTTAGAAGAATATAAATAATTAAAAGAGGATAATTTTATCTTCTTTTTTATTTACTTTTTATTTATTATTTGATAAAATAAAAAAGGGGTGATATAATGCAACCAATTATGCCAGTAATAACAACATTACTTATTCTTGTTATTCTTCTTGTATGTTATTTGGGATTTTTAGAATATCGACATACTGAAAATAAACTAAAGATAGAAAATAAATCAAAAATAGAAAACGATAAAAATAAAAAAATTAATAGAGATGATTTAATATCAATAATTAACTTCTATAATAAAGATTATGGAAATAAATATACGCATTTAATAAATATTCTTAAAATATCAAATAATTTATTAGCTGAATTAGATTATAGGAATGCTTCAACAAGTATTTTTTATACATATTTTACACCGTACATAAAATATATGCGAGAAAGAAAAATACTTTCTAAAAAAGAAATTAATATGCTTATTCCTGATATAAATAACATAAATACTTTAATGAAGCAAGAATTAAAGAAAAAATTAACTTTTAATGATACTCTAGCAAGAATTGAATTTAATATAATTCAAAATGAAGTAAAAATAAAACTCGAAATGAATAATTTTGAAAGGAAAGTTAGAGATGATAAAATATAATGAAAAGTTTGATATTTCTTATGAAACAGAAATAGAAAAAGAAACACCTATAGATATATTTAATTTTGTCCTATGCGAAGTATATAGTAAAGAATTTACAGTAGATAGAAAACATGTATTATATAGTCCGGATAAATATGATAATTCATATATTACTGGTAAAAATCTTTTAATGTTACAACAAGATGAATATAGTATAGAAGATTTTTTTAATTGGATAAATATTGTAGATAATGCTGAAGTTGCTTATGAAATTGCAGATTTTATTATAGTGAAAACAAGCGATTATGAATATCATACATATACAAAATTATCAAATGAACAAGTAGAATTATTAATGGAAAAACTAAATAATTTAATTATAAAATATAATATAAATTGTATACACCCAGTATTTCATCGCCTGTTAGTACATATTTTAAAGAAAAATTATAAAGATATACAATCAAATTTATTCATTTCAAATATGACTATAAATGAAATAAGCGAGTAATTATTACTCGCTTATTTTTGTAGATACAACAGTATTTTCAAAATGATATTTTACTAATCCGAATTCTCGTTCAGGATTTAATTTACTTTCAATAATATATTCTATTTCTTTCGTTGAAATCGTTTTTCCTTTTTCTTTGATAACCGTAAAAACTTTTACATTAGTTATGAATTTATCATTTTTATATACAGTAGTTGCTGGATATACAATATGTTCATAATTCGTATTTTTATTAGATTCATTTGCTTTCTTCGCGAATATTTTTGCAGAACGCGTTGCCATTTTTATAATAGTTTCATCATTTTGTTCAGACGGAATAACTAAAAAATAATAAGACTTCGCAAAGTTAATAAATCCAGCTTCATCTTTATTTACGTATGTACCAGCCGCATAAAAGATAAGAAGAAATAAAAACATAACTGCTAATGATACATTAGATGCCTTTTTAGAATTATACCGTTTAGTTTGATTAATTTGCGAATTAACTTTCTTATGTAAATTAGATTTCTTAGGCAGATTAAAATTCTTAAATGGATTATGAAAGATTTGCTTAAAATTACGAAGTTGCTTTTCGCGTTCGTCCATAACATGATTTTCTGCAGTAATCTCAATTCCGTCAATATTTATAGTCGGAGTTGAATATTTCGAACAATATACTTGGATTCGTTCAGGTTCAACAATCGTTCTATATATATGTCTAGTATCATTTTTATCTCTAACTGATTCTTTATATTCAATGATATAATCATTATTTTCGAAAGTTTTTTTCATTTCTTACACCGTCCTTTCTTATATTTATTATATCATATTTCCAGTAATTCGTAAATAGTTTACAAATAAAATCCATTATGTTATTATAAATTTGGTGATAAAAATGAAAAAAATACATATATATTTACCTAAAGAACAAATTGCTTCTATTAAATATAGAAGAAAAATTTTTCATAATATTATTTCCTACGATATTGGAAATAATTTAACAAAACCATTTTCTAAGAAAGAAGAATTATGGATTTACTGTTGTGCAAATTCTATATGTCCTTATTACGAATATTGTTTGTGTCAAAAGGATAATATAATAGTTAGGTCTTGCCCGTTTAGTGCTTCATATAATATAATAGAACCGAATGAATCGAAGGTACATGAAGAATATGACGATATAAAAGAACAATTAAAAGTAATTTGTTCACCATTACAAACATATTCGCAATATATAATTGATAATAAAAATCAAAAAATAAATAGAGAAATCTATTTACTATTACAAAAAATATCTGTATTTCAAGTATCTTCTTTTTCAAATTTTGAATCGTTAGATGATATATATAATGAAATGTTAAGGACAAAACGATTAATTCAATTAGAATCAGATTTTAATTATCCTATATTAAAATCTATAATTAATGAATATAATAAAGATTTAAGACGATTTTTTAATTTAAAAATTGCATATACTGATGATTTACCATATTTAGACTTAAGGAACATGTATTATGGTAAACGTATATTGTTACCTATTGATAAGTATATTATGATTTGTCTTCCTTATAAAAAGCTGAAAGTGAATTTCATTATGCTTAATAAATTAAGTGATATAAAAGTATATTTAAAAGATACATATAAAAATCACTTCTATTATATAGAAAGAAAAAATTTAGAGAGTTTATATAATTTATTTATAAGTACAGTAAAAAGTCACTTTGCGGATGATGAGTCTATATTATATATGAGATTATTTATAGAACGATATGAAAGGAACGAACATTTACAAATAACTTAAAATAAGCTATAATTTTTTATAGATGAAAATTTTTATAAAAAATTTTTGAAAAAGCCGTTTACAAAATATTGGGTATACGATATAATAATTATAGTGAGAAAAACAAATGTGTGTTTGAAAGGATGATTTACCATGGCAAGACTCTCGAAGAAAAACATTGATGTAAAGATTGCAACGATTATTTCCCTGCAGGCGCAGATTAAGGCGCTTAAGAAAGAACTTGATGAAAATAAAGATGCAATTAAAGCTTTGTGTATTGAAAAGCCGGAAATTAGAGAAATTATTGCTGGTATTGATTATGAAGCAGAAAAAATTCCTGTTCACAATGGTGCGCAGAATTATAATTTTGAAAAAGCAGAAAAAATTCTGGCGGCCATCTCGAATCGTCGTGCGAAAGCAGGCGTAGTAGTAACTGTGAAATCTATCGACGGTGAAAAGTTTGAAAATCTTGTTACTGAAGGTTATATTACGAAAGAAATGGCCGATGAATGCCGTGAAGATAGCTGGAGCAGTAAGATGGTATTCCGTCAGAAAGCAGAAAAAGCTGCTAAAGATGCTAAAGCTACCAAGGACGCGAAAGTTGCTAAAAATGCAAAAGTTGCGGCTAAGGGTTAAATAAGAAAATACGGCAGATTTACATAATATTTATTATTTGATATAATAAATATGTGTAAATCTGCTTTTATCTAATATATTTATTAAGTGTAGATTTATTCAAAAGTTGTAACATGCCCTTATAGTTAAAAGGTAGAACGTTGCTTTTGTAAAGCAAGAATCCTGGTTCGATTCCGGGTAGGGGCTCCACTTATTGTGAGAAAATTTTTCATGGTTAACGTTAGGTGAAATTAAGACTAGCAGTAACCTCCATCCTTTTTAAGCAGACTAGCTCCTTGTCTGCAATGATTTTCTCACTCCGTCACTTGCAGATTCTGACGGTAAAAATAGAATCTGTATTTTATTTTAAAAAACTGTTATATATTTGCTTAGAAAGTATATCCGTTAAAATGGAAGAAGAAAAAATCTTCTAAAATTCTATAAAAAAGAGGTAATTGAAAATGTTTCAGCTTGTTCCATTTAAACACTTGGTACAGGACGAAAAAGACTTCGAACGCCTTTTTGATTGGATAAATCGTCCTGTTCGTAATTTCTTTTCTGATATTCCAACTATAAAAACGGATATTCAAGATAAAGAAAACGATTATGAATTAATTGCAGAATTACCAGGTATAAATAAAGAAGATATTCATTTATCTTATAAAAATAATTATTTGACCATTTCTGCAGAAATTCATCAGGAAAATGATGATAAGAAATATCTTCATAGAGAACGTATCTTAAAAGATGTAAGTAGAACATTTTATTTTGATAATGTTGATTATGAAAATATTTCAGCAAAATTTGATAATGGACTTTTAACGATTAATTTACCAAAAGTAAAAAATATTAAAGAGAACGAAATCGTTATAAATTAATTATTTAAATTTATACAAAAAATGATAGTTTTAATGAATATTTAACTTCTCCTTTTAATTAAATAGTAGTAATCTAATAAAGAGTAGAACTAAATTAGTTTTGCTCTTTATTAATTTTTGTTACAAGAATATGTATTATATAAATGTAAGAAATTATTAATAATAAAGAAACTTTTAAGAAAAGAGGTTTTTATTTATGAAAAACAAAGGTTTGGCAGCAGTATTAGGATTTTTTGTAATTGGCCTATTTTATGCAACGGGATTTACAAAGAAAGGGTTAGCTTATGTTATCGGATTATGGATTGCAAGTGCATTAATCGCAGGTTTTATTGCTCCAGCACTTAGTATTATTGTAAATATTGCAGGTGCATATCTTGGATATAAATTTGCAGAAGAAGCAAATAATGCAAATAATACACCTGAATAAAAATTTTTATAAAAAAGAAAAAATAGTAGAATTAAATAAAAATAAGCTATAGAAGTTTAATTTCTTCTATAGCTTATTTTTATTCTTCAATTTCGTAAGTCGTTATTACTTTTTTCTTTGCTATCGCCAATCCATGATTTTCATCATAAATTAAACTATAATTATCATCAACAGAAGAAATTATTTGAGAAAATAAATCCATTATTTCTTTTATAAAATTTTCTCCATCAGTTTGTAATTCACCTATTTTTAATGCAGTTACGATTTCTTCTCCATTTTCATCATTTTCAATTTTTGATTCTAATGTAAATGTTTCATTAAATTGCTTTAATAATTCATTTATTTTTTGTAATGCAGGTGGCATTTTATATCGTCCTTTCTTAGAATTCTTACATTCTATCCCCGAACCATTGTTCTAACTTATCATAAATATTATCTTCGTCAAGTTCTCTTCCAGAACCAGAAAAATATTCATAATCTGAAGCATCATTTAAGTCATCAACGACATTTTCTAATTCGTCGTCTTCCAATGGCGGGTCAAAATATAAGTCATTATCTTTTATAAAATTTTTTATGTCTTGTAATGTAAATTGTTTATAATCAGATTTCTTTAATAATCTTCGCATAATTTTCACCTTTTTATATATTAAATATAGTAAACGTTTATGTGCCTATTCTATAAATAGATTTACCTATTCTATAAATAGATTTATCTATTCTATAAATAGATTTATAAACATTTTTTACATTAAGTAGGTGATTTTACTTTGAACATTAAAGAAGAAATTATAAATAATTTAGACTATGATTTACCAGAAATGTTACGATATGCAGATAGTTATTCACCATCATATTTAATAGAACATTTAGATTCTATTATGCAACAATTTTATCCAAAAGTATATAATTTTTCGAATCTTACCGAAGAAGAACAAAATAATTTATATATAGATATTGCAGAAGAAATAAAAGATTATATAGAAGAACATAAAGATGAAGCCATTTATCAAGAGGCTATCACATTAGAAGATTTCTTAAATAAAGATGATTCTATTGGTGAAGAAACAAAATTAGATGAACAATTAATGGCATCTAATAGAGAAAGAGGTTTCTTTGATATAAATCATAAAATTTATATTACAGAACCTGGTGAAACACATAGTCAATTATTAAAAAGAGAATTTAATATAGGTAATGGAAGAGATTCAAGGGATAATACTCCATATGAAGATTATGCTTATGGAGTTATTCTTCCTGATGATATTTATCTTATCGAACCAGGTTCTATAAATAGTAAAACTGTAATAAAAGATATTTATGATAATGGGATAAATCCATCTAAAATTTATTTTTATGATAGATTTGATAATAATTATTTAGTAAGACTTGCTAATAATTCTTATGACGAATTTATAAAGAAT
>OCTW011560774.1_pt1 | contig 11439 bp, 9 predicted proteins | sample 1539671 | NCBI WGS metagenome assembly OCTW01 (sample SAMN02144230, study PRJEB22623) | gut metagenome | biome: sheep rumen | host: Ovis aries | place: New Zealand | reverse complement strand
TGTATGCTGATCCGGACATCTTTATCGTCGATGAAACCACGACCGCGCTTTCACAGACCGGACGGGAGATTGTCTATCGGATCATCAGACAGTTTAAGGAAAAGAAAAAATCCGTCCTCTTCATTTCCCATGACCTCGATGAATTGATGAGCGTCTGCACCAGGCTGATTGTTCTGCGGGACGGCGTGCTGATCCGGGAACTCAGCCGGGATGAATTTGATCCTTCCCTGATCAAGGAGCTGATGGTCGGACGGAAAATGGATGACAACTATTATCGGAGCGATTTTGACGGATCCTGTGATGATCAGGTTGTCATGCAGGTGAAAAATGTCCACACGGAAGGCTGTCTGCAGGATGTATCCTTCGAGCTTCATAAGGGGGAAATACTGGGCATCGGCGGTTTGACGGACTGCGGCATGCATGATCTTGGAAAGGTGGTTTTCGGTGATATCCGGCCGGTCTGGGGAGAAGTGATTCTTCAGGATGGAACGGTGGTTCATTCGGAGAAGGAATCAATTTCCCATCATGTCGGTTATGTTTCAAAGAACCGGGATCAGGAATCGGTGATTCTGACCGCGAGCATCCTCGATAATCTGGTTCTTCCGTCGTTCCGTTCGGTGGAAAAGGCGGGACTCATTTTCAAAAAGGCGGAGCGTTCGTTTTCCGATCGTATCATCGGGGAAATGAGCATTAAATGCAATTCGGCGCAGCAGGATGTCGGCGATCTTTCCGGCGGAAACAAGCAGAAGGTTGCGTTTGGCAAATGGCTTGGAAACGGATCTCAGATCTTCATCCTGGACTGCCCGACAAGAGGAATTGACATCGGCGTAAAGGCGAATATGTATCAGCTGATGTATCGTCTGAAAAAAGAGGGAAAGTCCATTCTGATGATATCGGAGGAACTGCCGGAACTGATCGGAATGAGCGACAGAATTCTGATCATGAAGGATGGAAGGATCAGCAGAAGCTTCAGCCGTTCGGAGAATCTGACTGAATCCGAACTGATCAGAAGCATGCTGTGAGGGAGGTGGAATTCTATGGCGGATTACTCCGCAGCGAATGATCTGCGAAGAGAGGGAGAAGCGGCAGACGCAAAAGAGCGCATGATCGCCCGTCTGAAAAAACTGATCCCGTTTCTTGGCATCATTCTGATGATTTTGATATTCGAGACAGGAAGCCATGGCAAACTGCTGACCAGAGGCAATGTGAACAGCATCATCAATCAGACTGTCTATGTCGCGGTCATGGCGTTTGGCGCGGTGTTTGTTTACTCACACGGCGGCATGGATCTTTCTTACGGAGGCGTGCTGGGATTCAGCGTGCTGATCGGGATTCTGGTCGCGAACACCGGGGTGCCGGTTGCCGTTGTGATTCTGGCAAATATCGTTTCCGCGCTTGCCTGGTTCCTGCTGAACGGATTCGTATCGGTGTATCTGAAGGTTTCCTCATTCATCGTATCGCTGTGCGTAATGTACATGTGCCGAGGCATTCTGAATACAGTTTGCGCGAAGCAGAAATTCAGTGTACCTGTTTATATGTATTCCTTTGACAGCGTGCCGATCAAGTTGTCAGTACTGGTTGTCAGCTTTATCGTCTGCTACCTGCTCTTTGAAAAAAGCCCTGTTGGCAAGGCGAACAAGGCGATCGGAGGCAATCCGGTAGCAGCCCGGCTTTCCGGTATTCATACGGAGAGAACCAGAATGCTGGCCTATGTGATCAGCGGCATCACCGTCGGGGTGTCTGCTTTCATCCTGATGGCGCGTGCGGGAAGCGTGAGCACTTCCACCGGTCAGGGAATGGAGATGAACGTTGTCACTGCACTTGTGCTCGGAGGTGTACCCCTTTCCGGCGGGTCACGAGTGAAGATGACAGGGTCGCTGGTTGGAAGCTTTTCGGTCATCATACTGCGCAACGGCCTGATTATTCTCGGCGTGAACGAGCGGGTTGTCGAAGGCATTCAGGGCATTGTCCTGCTTCTGCTGGTACTGCTCACATACGTCAAGAACAAGGACGGCATCGAAAACTGAGAGGTTGAAAAGGAGGTTTAGTATGAAAAAGCATTTGGCAAAAAAGTTGACAGCCTTGCTGCTGGCGGTTCTGACAACCATTTCCATGATGGCAGGATGCACCTTCACAGCGATGGCGGACGATGACGCGGCTGCGGTTGATTCCACAACGGCTGCGGTCTGGGGAGATAAGGGCGGAGAGAGCCAGGTATGCGGTGATCCGGACGGAAAGTATACGATCGGTGTCGTGATTCACACCACGACCGATTTCCTCTGCGCGAAGTACAAGGCGTATTCTGATTATCTCGGCAAAAAATTCGGTGTGAAATTCACCTATTACATCATCGAGAATTTCGCGGATGAAACTTATCTGGCGGCAATCGAGAATCTCTGCGCCCAGGGTGTGAACGGCATCATCACAACGAATTTCTCCGGAACGGCTGTCCTTCAGGGACTGAAGATCTGCGAGGAGAATGGCGTATACCTCGGCGTAGGCTGGGCTTCCATTGACGATTCGATCAAGGATCAGGTTTATGCCAGCGATTACTTTGTCGGCGCGTCGTATGAGGATGACTATAACGCCGGTTACAAGATCATCGAAAGCCTGATTGATGCGGGATGCAAGAACATTGCTCCGATCGGTTACGAGCCCGGCATCACCTGCCATGATAACCGCTGGAAGGGCATGATGGCTGCGTTTGAGGATCACCCGGAGATCAAGAAGGCCGGAGAGTACAGAGGTCTGGAGTTCACAAAGGCGGTTGAGGATTATCTGGCGTCAGACAGCACGATCGACGGAATCGCGATCACGCTTCTCGGCATTGAGTACTGCGAGGAGCCGATCAAGTCAGCCGGCCGTGAGGGTCAGGTGAAGATCGCGTTCTGCGATCTGTCGGACAACTGCGGCGCCTCTCTTGACAAGGGCGAAACAACGCTTGCTGTCGGCGGACAGTATGTGGATGTCGTGTTCCCGTTCGTCATGATCTATAACGCTCTTGAAGGACATCCGATGGACAAGGTCGAAGTACCGGTCAACTTCATTTACTGCTACAACGGACAGGATTTCCAGAACTACATGACCTATCTGCATGCGGATGGCGTGTATGCCTACACGGCGGATGAAATTGCGCCGCTGCTTGAAAAGGGATCTTCTTCGGATTCACTGCTCGCCATGGGCAAAGCGTACAGCATCGAGGATGCCATGAAACGGCACGGAGCCGCTTCTTCTGCAGCGTCTGTCGTGTCTGACGTGGAGTCGTCGGCGGCCTGACGTAAACTCGGATATGCCGGACGGAGCATCTGTCCGTCCGGCATATTTCCGGAAAGGGGATATTGAAGTATGGAAAATCGTTCCGAAAAATTGAAGAATGCGTTCAAGGTGATCGCGCTTCCGCTGTTTGTCTATATTATGTTTTTCCTTCTCTCAAAGGGGAACTTCGGAAAACCCAAGAGTATCATCATGAACGTGAAACAGTCGCTGGCGCCCACGCTGATTTCCTACGCGATGATGAGCAATATGCTTTGCGGCCGGCTGGATCTGAGCGCAGGCGCGGTGGTTATGCTCTCGGCCATGTTCGGAGCAAAAATGGTTTATCTGTATGACATCGGACTGGTGCCGTTTGTCCTGCTTGTCGTAGGAACGGGCATTGTGATGGAGATTCTTTCCGGTGTGCTTTACAGACTGCTCCGGGTGCCGGCTATTGTGACATCTCTCGGCGTCTGCATGATCTACGAGACACTTTCAAACCTGGCCAGCATTTCCTGGGTCACAGCGATCAGCGGTAAGATGACGCTGCTGGGAAGATTTCCCTACTGCCTCATCGTCTTCGCGATCATGTTTGTGCTCATGTGGATCATTTATAACTATACGAAATTCGGATATAATGTCCGTGCCTGCGCCAATTCACAGGTCATTGCGAAAAATGCAGGCGTGGATACGAGGAAAACCGCTTTTATGTGCTATGTGGTTGCGTCGGTTTTTCTCGGAGCGGCGGCGCTGCTGAAAATATCGATTCAAGGCTCCATTGATACGCCGATGTATATGTCAAGTACCAATATTATTTTCAACTGTCTTCTCGGAATTTATGTGGGCGTTGCGCTTCAGAGATACTGCAACATCCTCATCGGAATTTTTATTGGTAACTTTGTTCTGAATATGCTGACGACGGGGCTCATGAATATGGGGTTGTCTTCCTCGCTGCAGGATACGGCCTCCGGCATTTTCCTTCTGATCATCATGATTTTCACATACAACAGTCAGAGGGTTCTGGATTATTTTGCAGTCAGAAAGGAACGCGCGGCTCTGGCGAAGCAGTACGGAGCCCGCTGATAAAACAAATATCCGGCAACTTTGGGACAGGCATGTATAGAGAGATCTATGCAGGCCTGTTCAGTCAATCTGTACAGAAAGGACTGACATGATCAAGGTACTTCTCGTAGATGATGAAAGCATGGCATTAGAGTACCTGAAAAATCTGACGGACTGGGAAGGCAACGGCTTTGAACTGATCGGAACGGCAAGGGATTTCGATACGGCGATGCGGCTGTTCCATCGATACAGACCGGATCTGATTCTTTCCGATGTTCGCATGCCGGGCAGAACAGGACTTGATTTCATCGCGGAAATCCGTCAGATTGATGCCAATGTCCGCGTCCTTTTCCTGTCCGGCTATGAGGACTTTGAGTATGCGAGGCGCGCCATTCATCTGGGAGCGGACGACTATATTCTGAAAAGCGATTTGAATGAGGAGTCACTTCTGTCAAGACTTCTTCCCCTGCGCGAGAAAATGATCCGTGAGGCTGAGATGAGGAAGTATTCGGTCCAGTCGGCATTTGAAGATCTTTTTCAGCGGAATCTTGATGAGCGTTACTTCAGCAAGCTGATGAGTCCCGGCGATTATATCAAGATTACCAGAAAGTACTACTGCATCATCTTCACCATCCGGCATGCGCCGGATTTTATGCATGAAATCTTCAGGGATTATTCGGATTCCTGCTATGATCTGGAAGATGAACTGAAGCGAAGAGTGATCGCAAAGGCCGATGAGTACGGGTGCCGGTTCATTGCCGGATTTTCGATTAATCAGCGGGATTATCTGGCCGTCATGGATTTGAAGCAGCCGACGGCCAGCGAAACGAAGATCGCAGGATGTCTGCGTGAATATGCCGCGGCTGTATGCCGCGTCCCTGACCGAAACCGGATCTGCGCGTTCTATTTGAGCAGAAGCTGCTCCATACGTCACTTCAGCCGCTATTACAGGGAAAATCAGCTGACCATTCTTTCCGGTTCATTAAGAAGGGGATGCTATGTCGGTGAATTTACGGCGTCAGACAGTCTCGGGAAAGATTGCGCCGATGCAAAGAGGGTGACGGAAGAGGAGCTGGTGCAGGATATCAGGAGCAAATCCTTCACGAAGTGCATGGATTGCGTCCGCATGGTGGAGCGAAGCATTGAGGAATCGGATAGCGTAGCCTATCTCTGGTATGTTAAAATTCTGCTGAGGGCTATGCTTGTCTTCGACGGTGAAGTCCTGAACGCCGAGCTGAGGATGCATTTTTCCGTATATGAACACTCTGAGGAGTATCATCTTTACTGTGCGGAAGAGATGGCTGCCTTTCTGAAAAAAAAGGTAGAGGCGCTGAAAAGCGCCTGCGCCGGAGAGACGAACGCGCGCTATTCCCCGAATATATCGAAGGCAATACGCTATATCCGTGATCACTATCAGTCACCCGATCTGTCGGCGGCGGTCGTGGCGGGGCACATCAGCCTGAGCGAATCATGGCTTTCAACAAAGTTCCGGGAGGAAGTCGGTGTCGGATTGACAGACTATATCAATATGACGCGTATTGAGGCGGCCAGACGGATTCTGCAGACAACGGATGATATGATCTATGAGATTGCCGAAAGGTGCGGGTTCACATCAAGCCAGTATTTCAGCAAGGTCTTCAAATCGATCGTCGGAATAACACCCAACCGGTATCGCAAGGAACAGGCCTCTCACGGTGAAGCAACATGAAGCTTACTTCAAAAATCATACTTTCACAGCTCATGGTTTCCCTGTTCGTGATCATTCTCGGAATTATGCTGATGCCGGAAGTGATTTACCGAAACTTCAAAGGAACGGTCCGGTCCAATGTATCAAGTTATTCCTCACAGATCATGAGCAATATCAGCCAGAAGCTGGTAGAGATCAAACGGGAAACAAATGTGCTGACGGCTGATGACGATCTGAAGCAGAAGCTGCAGGAGGCCCTTCATGATCCTTCTGACAGCAGGAATGCGGCCATCAGCCTCTATCTGTCAGGATTTTATATCCGGGACGGAATTCCGTCATATCAGGTTCTCGGAGTCTATGTCACCATTGACGGCACGGATAAGACCTTTTGCTCCGTAGGCTTTCCGGAGGATATCAGTTCCTATCTGGATGAGAACGTGATTCCCGAGATCAGAGGCGACGCGGCGGGGGGCGGATTCATCAGTCCTTTTTCATACAAAAATGATTCGCCGACATTCTGGGCGAATCACTTTGAAAAGGTATACGGATACGCGGAGCGGTTTCATGCTGGCGGCTGTCAGGGCGTGATTACGGTAATCTCACCGTATGACAGCATTTCCTATCTGATTGACGGCATGAATAAGTGGACCAGGTCTTATATGCTGCTTGACGGTTCGAATCGGGTTCTGGCGGAAGAGAAAAACGGAGAACCGATTGATGCCGCCTATACGCTGAATCATCTTCAGTACGGATCAACTTATCAGATCGGATATGTTGATGACACATCCGGATTTTCTGTTGCGGCCTTTTCATCCACCGCGAACTGGAAGCTCATCTGCCGGCTGTCCCGGTCCGAGATTCTGCATCAGAACCGACTGGTCTTTCAATTTGCGGTCTGCATTATTCTGATCTTTGAAGTGATCGCGAACGTGGCAATCGGTCTGATTACACGAAATGTACTGAAGCCCCTGCGGGAGGTTTCAGGGAAAATGCATGAGGTCGCAGAAGGAAACATGCATGTCCGAATCGCATTTCAGTCGCAGGATGAAGTGGGCGAGGTCGTGCAGTCCTTCAATATCATGATCCGGAAACTGGATCAGAATATACGAAAACTCATTGAAAAAGAAAATGTTGAGCAGAAGCTTCGATACAGCATTCTGATTTCCAAGATTGATCCGCACTTTATTTACAACACCATGAACACGATCACCTATCTGGCGGAGCAGAAGCGGAATGAAGATGTCGTCAGAGTGAACCGGGCGATGATTGATATTCTTCGGGACCGGCTGCGGATTGATCTCGACGATGTATTCGATACCATCGAGCAGGAGATTCATGTTCTGATCCAGTACCTGACGATTCAGCAGTACCGGTTCGAGAAGGCGTTCAAGTATGCTATTGATCTGGAGCCGGAGTGCGAAAAAGAGTACATTGCGAAGAATCTGATTCAGCCCATTGTTGAAAACGCGCTGCTTCACGGGATTCTGACGAATAAAGATGAGGACGGGGAGTGGCTGGGCGGCTGCGTTTATCTTACTGTAAGACGAGAAGAGCAGAACATCATGGTTCAGATCCGGGACAACGGACAGGGAATGTCCGCGGAACAGCTGCGCCTGCTGCAGAACGGACAGTTCAAGAAGGAGCGGGGGAGGCACATCGGGTTCCGGAATATATCCGACAGGCTGGCGTTTCTTTATCATGGACAGGCGAAAATGAAAATTGATTCGACGGAAGGCGAAGGCACCACCGTGACGCTGATTCTTCCGCAGGTCGAGCATGCGGCAAAGGATGCGGAAAGGCGCTTGACGTGACTTTCACCTCCATTATAATGTGATTCCGGAGGGGCGTGATCTGGCACCTGATTTCGAAAGGCCAATCAGCAGATCTCTGATTCAGTGCCGTTTTTTATGCCTCGACATACACTCGATTTGGCGCTTGTCAGATCGATGGAACGCAGGTTGTGAAAGTCAGATAAGGAGAGTTCCGATGAGCTTCAGCTCCATATTGTTTCTGTTTGTCTTTCTGCCTGTTGTTCTCGGGCTGTATTATCTCTGCCGGGAGAGGCATCGGAATCTGTTCCTGCTGATCGCGAGTCTTGTATTCTACGGATGGGCGCAGCCGGGCCTTCTGTGGGTGCTGGCGGCGGCTGTTTTCATCAGCTATGGGGGCGGGCGCCTGATCGGCCGGGCCAAGACGGAACGGGGCAGAAAACGGATTCTGCTGGCCGGAGTGGTTCTGTATCTGGGAATGTTGTTTTACTTCAAGTATGTGCCGTTCACGGCCGGACTCATCAGCCGCATCACGGGGACGGCGCTTGTCCCTCCGGAGATCGCGATGCCTCTCGGCATCTCGTTCTACACCTTCTCCGGCATCTCCTATCTGACGGATGTCAGCCGGGGAAAAGGCGCGGCGGAACGCAGCTTTCTGCGGCTCGCGCTCTATATCGCCTTCTTTCCAAAGCTGCTTGAGGGCCCGATCGCAAGGTACAGTCAGCTCGGCGAAGAACTGAAAAAGCGAACCGTGACGGTCGATGACTTCGCATACGGTCTCGAGAGGTTCATCATCGGACTGGCGAAGAAGGCCATCGTGGCCGACTCGCTGGGAGCGGTGGTTGACCGGATCTGGAACGCGGGGGTCAGCCAGAATACCGTTGCGATCGCCTGGTTCGGCAGCCTCGCGTATATGATGCAGATCTATTTTGACTTCTCCGGGTACTGCGACATGGCGGTCGGTCTGGGGCGGCTGTTCGGCTTTCATCTGCCCGAAAATTTCCGGCTGCCTTATCTCTCAAAAAGCATCAGCGAATTTTGGCGGAGATGGCATATCACGCTGGGCTCCTGGTTCCGTGATTACGTCTACATTCCGCTCGGAGGGAATCGGCGGCATGTCTATCTGAATCTCGCGGTTGTTTTCCTTTTGACGGGGCTCTGGCACGGCGCGTCGATGCACTATGTGATCTGGGGCGTGTGGAACGGCCTTTTTGTTCTGCTCGAGCGGTTTCTTCGCAGACGGGGAATGCATCCGGCTCCGAAGACGCCTGGACTGGGCGGTATGGACCTTCGTTCCGGAGAGAACGTACGGAGGCCGCGCCGATTCTTCCGTGTGAAGAATGTTCTGGGGCCGGCGGCTTCCCATCTTTACGCACTGCTCGTCACCGATCTGGCATGGGTGCTGTTCCGGGCGCCGGGTACGCGGGAAGCGCTTACCTATATCGGTACGATGTTCGGCGTCGGACTGGGGAAGGAGCCCGGCTTCGGTGTCCTGTGGTACGCGAACCGGTGGATCGTCTTTGTGCTGGTCATCGCGGTGATCTGCTCCACTTCGCTGCCCGCGAAGGCGGCGGATCTGATCCGACGCCGGTTCGGGCGGACGGTGCCGCTGCTTTGCGTGAAGTACGGTCTCCTCCTTCTGCTTTTTTACCTGTCGATCCTTCGGGTTGTCTCAGGAAGCTATCACGCGTTCATCTATTTTCAGTTCTGAGGAGCATCAGGATGATGGAGAAAAGAGTCAAAACCGTTTTCTGCGGGGTTTTTCTTGCCTTTCTGATTCTGCCGCTTCTGTTTGTCAATCTGAAGCCGGCGCAGCGCTCGAAGGCGGAAAACCGGAAACTGGCCGAAATGCCGAAGCTGAGGCTGGAGGACGGATCGCTGAACCGGACGTTTACCTCAGACGTCGGAAGCTGGATTGACGACCGGATCGGATTTCGGAATGCCTTTGTCACACAGAATGCGCTTCTCCAGTATCATCTGTTCGGGCTTCTGTCCGATCATGATGATTTTTATCTGGGAACGGACGGCTCGCTCGCTTATGCAACCGACGAGATCATAAAGGATTACCAGCGGTTCGACCTGAAAACGGACGGGGAACTGCGGACGATCGCGGACAGTTTTCAGCGCGTGAAGGATTATGCCGAGGACCGGGGCGCGCAATTCTATTATTTTCAGTGCTGGGACAAACAGACGATTTATCCGTCCTCCTTTCCGGCTCATATTATGCAGTACGGTGCGGAGTCGAAGACGGATCAGGTGATCCGGGCGCTGAGGGAACAGACGGATGTGGACGTCATCGATCCGAAGGAAGCGCTGATCCGGGGAAAAGCGAAGTATCCGACCTATAGCTTCTGGGGAGATGCCACCCACTGGTCGCGGCGCGGCGCGTTCATCGGCTATCAGCAGCTGATGACCGAAATCAACCGAAGGCAGAGCGGGCGGTACAGGGTGCTTACGGAGTCGGATTACGATCTGTCGTTTACAGATCAGGGCATGACGCTGTTCGGCGGCATCCACAGACCGGATCTGCTGGAGTCGTTCAGACTGAAGGATCCGAAAGCTTACCGGACCGATGAGGCGCCGCTCTATCTCTCCCAGTGGCAGAAGAACAGCCGGACCATCTACAGGAATGACAGCGCCGGCAACGGGGATACACTGCTCGTCATCGGCGACAGCTACTTTGATAACTTCCTGATCGATGATCTGGCGGAGAGCTTCCATAAGACCGTCATGATCTGGGGCGACTACATCCAGTATCTGCCCGAGATGATGGACGCCTACCATCCCGCTGTCGTCGTCTGCGAAAACGCGGAGCGCTGCGACCGGACGGGGAGGATGATGAAGGTGGCAGAAAGGATCAGGAGATAAGATCGTTTCTATTCGGGACACGAAATCTGCGCTACATGCTCGATGGTGGCGTGCAGTTCCCGGACCAGCGAGGTGTCAGCGGCGCGGTAATAGACCTCGCGCCCGTCGCGCCGTGTGGTGAGCAGGCCGGCGTCCTTCAGCAGGCGGAGGTGGTGAGAGACGGCGGGGCTGGTCATGCCGACCAGCGCGGCGATATCGATCACGCATTCCTCCGTATGACAGAGAAGCCAGAATATGCGGAGACGCGAGGGGTCGCCGAGCTGCTTCATGGCGCGGGCGACAGCGCTGACGGTCGTTTCCTCCGGCATATGCTCGATGATGCGCTTCTCTTCCTCCGGATCATGGTGCTGATGGGGCAAGGTGAAGATCTCTGACACGGCAGGACGCCTCCTTTCTGATTCGTTCCCCGACAGTATATCCTATTCCCGAAGAAAAATGAATCATTAAAGAAATGTTTAATTCGATTGACAGGAATCCGCCGCTGGCGTATAGTGAAGGCATCAATTAAACGAATGCTTAATCAATCAATGGAGGAAGGCACAATGAAAAAAAGCTATCCGGTTGAGGTTGACTGCGCCGCCTGCGCGCTGAAGATGGAGGACGCGGCGAAGAAGACAAGCGGCGTGAAGGATGCGTCCGTCAATTTCATGACGCTGAAAATGAAGGTGGAATTTGAGGACGGCGCGGATCCGGATGCCGTGATGAAGGAGGTCAGGAGTAACTGCCGGAGAGTGGATTCCGACTTCGATATCCAGCTCTGAGACAGGACCTGAAGAGGGCGGCGTTTGCCACGGCAGGCGG
>OCTW013393887.1_pt1 | contig 11440 bp, 5 predicted proteins | sample 1539671 | NCBI WGS metagenome assembly OCTW01 (sample SAMN02144230, study PRJEB22623) | gut metagenome | biome: sheep rumen | host: Ovis aries | place: New Zealand | reverse complement strand
TCCGGCCCAGATACAGAGCCAGTTGTGCAACGTGTTTCCTTCAGGAGTCCCAGCCACGGTAGCGATAGGCCCTTTGGTGTTACGGTTGGCAACATAAAATGGCTCTCCCCAATAGAGACGGATCCTGTTATAGAAGGATTTTGCCTCATTTTTCAGTGTGATGGCTGTTCCGGCAGGCGGGACGGACCCTTCCGGGAAGGTGAGTTCCAGTTTCAGCAGGGACGTCCGGTAAGTGAGCGATACATTGCCGATTATTTCTTCTGGAGTCTTCTGTAAATCCCCCAAGCCCAGAGATCCGGCAATGATCTGCCTTCCCATGGCTTCTTGTAGGCTCCCACCCTGATTGGCCAGTTCTACGAATGGGGTGGCCCCGTATGTCATATAATCAGGCGTAGCGTCATTGTCCAGGTATACAAAAAGTTGCGTGGCTCCTTCGGGGATGATGATGCCGTCGGCTGAAAAAGATGCTTTGCGTCCATCTGCGGAAAGGGTGGACGGTTCGAGGGGAAGAACCCATTCGCTGCCCAATTGGGCGCCGGAAGCATTCCGGAAATAAACCAGCAGGCGGTCATGGAGGTCGAAGGCGGCCTTGTAACCGGCCTCGTCACTACCAGTCCAGGTCAATTTGGTAAGAGGCGGAAAGTTTACGCCCAAGGTAAGCGCCCTGTTTGGAATGACTGGCATATCCGGCCCTTTCCGGCAGGAAAGGAACATACCGGAAACACTGGCAATTATGAGCAACCACTTTTTCATAATGCTTTGTTTACCAGTCTCCTCCAAATCCGTAATCCATATCCTGACTGTCCAGGTCCAGGGTGGGATCTGTACTGCCGGCGAGTAACGCTTCCGCAGCCATCCAAGTAATTTCGGTGGCCTCTGGGGTGCGATATTCGGACAGTATTTTCATGCCTTTTAAATTACTTACAAATCTAATAAAAAAAAAGAAAAAGAGATGACCGAAATCACCTCTTTTTCATAGAAAGTAAGAAATAATTATTCTTTGACAAAAGCGGGGCCCGTACTCCAAGTCCAACTGAAGTAAGGAAGTTCTGCTGTCTTGTTAAGGGTTACCCATGCGTTCAGCGCTTCATCAACCAGAGAATAGTTGCTCTCTCCAACCTTGATAGGCATTGAGAGTTCGCCGTCGGCGTTGTAGTCAACAACATTGTCGTCAGCTGCGGGTTGATTCTTGGCAACTCCGACTGCTCCGGTCTTGGTGGTTGCCAGGTAGTAGCCTTCCTTGAGGGTGGCCGTGTTCTCCAGGGAACCAATCACGGTGCCGAGATAGTTCTTTGCACCATCTGCTAATGCTGCATCGTCCTTAGGGCCGACATAACCATGGTTGACAACGTTTTCGGCAACGCCTTGTGATAATTTGCCGACAATACCACCGATATAAAGGGTCTTGTGAGTAGTCTGGCTGTATTCAACCTTGCCGGAATTCAAGCAATTATAGATATTCATGGTCGCAGTAGCGCCACCGGTTCCTGTTCCATAATCGGTAGTTCCAAGGATTCCTCCTGCATACTCCCCAGCATCTTTATCGCTACGGTTTATCAGGAGATTTCCTTTGTTTTCGCTATTGCGGATGGAATAAGTAAGCAGGTTCGCCGTCCAACTGCAGGCTTTGCCTACAAGGCCGCCGACATTGTACATGCCCTTCACGGAACCTTCATTGATGCAATCATCAATATAGGAGGTATTGGTGTTGGCCCCTGCTCCACAAATAAAGCCGACAAGGCCTCCGGTACTATTGGATGCGTTGGAAACAGTGTTCGTGTTTTTACATTGAATCAAGCTTGCTCCACGTTCGCCATAAGGCATAATGCGTCCGGCAATACCTCCAACGCCAATTCCATTGCCGGAAACGGTTCCTTCGTTAATGCATTTGTTGATTTTCGAATGACCGATCCATTTATTGTTTTCTTTGTCCAAAGAACCAACAATACCGCCAACAAGGCCACCGGCAGCAGAGACATCACCGGAATTCGTACACTGGTCAATATCATAGCATGGGCCTTGTGTGCCTACAATGCCTCCAGCGCAGGATAGTCCATTCCAAGTGCAATTGGCTTTGCTTGTGGCTTTAATCTTTCCGGTATTTTGGCAGTTCTTTGTAGAGGACCAATAATTAAAACCAGCAATACCCCCAACTTTATTAAATGCGGTGATATCTCCGGTGTTTGAACAATCCTTCAGCGAACTGTTTTGTGTATACCCGGCAATTCCACCAGTTCCGTTGGACGGACCATTTCCTCCATTAATAACCTTAGGCGTTCCTCCGGAAATACCATAAGGATTGCCATTTTGTTGGGTCGTTGTGACGGCAGCCGTGTTGTTGCAGTCCGTAATATTGACAACGTAGGCGTATCCGACAATGCCACCAGCAGTAATTGTTCCTGAGATGCTGCCCGTATTGGTACATCCTGTGACCGCCTTAGTCTTGGGGTTACTATTATCGGGTTTTGAGGATAGCTGTCCTGCGATTCCACCTAAAAACTTTTGACCGGTAATAATGCCTGAATTGGAGCAATTGACAATAGATAAGGCATCTTTTGCTTCAATCGTGTTTGTGGCGGCCAATATGCCACCGAGATAGTTGGTTCCGGTAATATTGCCTTTATTCGTACAATCTTCAATAGTCGCTTTTCCAGTGCTGACAAGGGCAAGATAACCAATGAGTCCACCCAAATACTGGGGTCCGGAAATGACAACTTCAGAAGTGATGTTCTTGATGGTTACGGCACCGGAAGATACGTCAACACGACCTGCCAGGGCTCCCAATGCGTCGCCAGTTGAGGTGACTGTACCCTTAATGGTCATATCGTGGAGGTTGGCACCATCGGCAACCGCACCGAATAATCCCAGTCGGATCGTTGCCGGCTGGGCTGCGCCGTCGATATCGATGGTAAGGGTCTTGTTATTTCCATCGAAATCACCTTTAAACGGATGGTTGTTAGAGGCATTGGGGAAGTAACCGACAGGCATGGTAATACCGGAAATGTCGTTCATGACCTTAAGGTATTTTCCTTCAAAGGTGTTGCCTTCGGCAACCGCGCTGGCCAGGGCAATCATGTGGCCCAGGCTCTCAATCTGCCAGGGATCGGTCTCCGTACCGGCACCCGGAAGGGGTTTGAGGTCCGTACCGATGGAACCGAGGTTGACCAATTCGTTCACCTTTACCGTCTTGGCGCTCTTGGTGGTCTTGGTTTCAGACGCATATTCAAAACTGGTGGTAGCAGCCGTGAGGGTGAAACCGGCATCGTAAGTGCCCGGAATGACGGCGAAATAGAAATCTTTGTCGTCCAGACCGTCAATCTGTGCGGAAATGCTGGTTGACTTGGCGGTAGGGGTAAGGACCGGGTCCGAACCGCTGAAATCTACCGTGCAAGTACCGGAAAGAGCATTCCCGTTCGTAGCACCGATGGCCAGGGAATAAATCGGCGTGTTTTTGGTTTCGGGCTGGGGCGGAACGGTTACCTTCAGGATGGCGGTGACGTTCTTCAGATCGACAGAATAACTGGTGGTCTGGGCGGCGGCGATATTGGCTTCGTTAAACTCGCCCTTCTGGAATCCGGGGATTTTTACACTGAGTTTTCCTTCTTTGACGCCGGCTGCCGCCTCATACGGATAAACCACATACATGTTCGGCGTCTCGGGGGTAATCATGGTACCTTTCGTCTTGAAGGTAAAGGACTTCTGACCCCAGGACTCCTCGGGAACGCCGATTTTCTCGGTGAGGGTACCGTTCGATACCCAAAGCGAGTCATTCTTGGCCCATACGGTCTTGCCTTCCACAAGGGCGGTCTTGGTGACCTCGGGGAGGGAAACGGTGAATTCCTGTCCGGCACCTTGTCCGGCGGGGGTGAACTGTTCTGCCTGTTCTTTCTGGCAGGATGCAACTGTCAAGGATGCGATAGCTGCAATCAGGAGATAATTGATCTTTTTCATGGCTTTCTTCTTTTTGCAGTTTAATTTTCCCAATCCCACTCTTTGGGATTATAATCATTTAGACCCATTTCACTGGCGGCCAGGAGACCTTCCTGCAGCAAAGCGTCATCATCCTCGACAAGAGGTGTTAGATAGATTTGTTTCCTCATCTGCATATGGTTTTAAAGGTTAAATAATTTGCTCCAAAACAATTTACAGACGAAAGTTAGTGAAAACGTTTTTAAAATGCAAGTTTGTCATCCAAAAAAAACTTATTATCTTTGTTTTGATGATAATTTTATGAATAATTATGAAAAAATTATTAATTCTTCTTTCCGTTCTGCTTTGCCTGGGTGGGGGCGCTCTGGCGCAGTCGGCCTCTTCCAACGCCGCCTTCGTGGCACCCTTTATCGGAACGGACGGAATGGGTCACACCTTCCCGGGTGCCTGTGTCCCCTTCGGTGGCGTGCAGCTGAGTCCCGATACGGACACCATCCCGCACAATGTGGGCGGGAAATATCAGCCCAAAGTATATGAATACTGCGCTGGATATCGCTACAGCGACCCTACGATCGTGGGTTTCAGCCATACGCATTTCAGCGGAACCGGCCATTCGGACCTGGGCGATATCCTGCTGATGCCCGGAACGGGAGCGGTGAAACTGAACCCCGGAACGGCCGATAATCCCGACAGCGGATACCGTTGCCGGTACAACCACGATACGGAAAAAGCCGTTCCCGGCTACTATGAGGTCACCCTGGCCGATAACGGCGTACGGGCGCAACTCACGGTAACGCCGCGCGTGGGCGTGCATAAATATTCATTTCCGGTGAATTCCGACGGGCATCTGATCCTGGATTTGGTGCATGGAATCTACAATTATGACGGAAAGACGCTTTGGGCCGAAGTGCGGGTGCTCAATGACACCCTGCTCACGGGCTATCGTGTGACCAATGGCTGGGCGCGGACCAATGCCACTTATTTTGCCATTTCGCTCTCCCAGCCCATGACGGAATATGGCTGGACGGACCGGGAAACGCCCAAATACAAAGGTGGCTATTCGAAATTCCCGCAGTACCACAACTTTCCGGAGATGGCGGGCCGCAAGGTGGTGGCCTGGATGAAGTTCAATACCCGCGAGCATCCCGAGCTGACGGTGAAAGTGGCCTTAAGCGCAACCAGCATGGAGGGCGCACTGAAGAACCTGGAGGCCGAGGCTTCCGGCAAGAGTTTCGAGGAAGCCCGGGCCGAAGCGGCCGCTGCCTGGGACCAGGCGCTTTCCCTCATCGAAATGGACGGTACTCCCGACCAGAAGACCATGTTCTATACCTCCCTGTATCACACGATGATCAACCCGTCCCTGTACATGGACGTGGACGGCCATTACCGCGGACTGGACCACAACGTGCACCTGGCGAAGGGTTTTACGAACTATACGGTTTTCTCGCTGTGGGATACGTATCGTGCCGAGCATCCCTTCCTGACTTGGCTGATGCCGGATCTTTCCCGCAACCTGGTGGCATCCATGCTGGCTCACTGGCAGGAGAGCCCCCATCACATGCTCCCCATCTGGAGCCACATGGCCAACGAGAACTGGTGCATGACGGGGTATCATGCCGTCTCGGTGCTGGCCGACGCCATGGCGAAGGGCCTCGATATCAATCGGAAAGCGGCGCTTGAAGCGATGGCTTCTACCTCCAATGTCCCCTGGTACGGCGGTCTGGGAGAGTATATCAAGCGGGGCTACGTGCCCATCGAGGCCTCTTCGACCAGTGCCAGCAATACGCTGGAGTACGCCTATGACGACTGGACCATCTGGCAGGCCGCCCGCCTGTGCGGGGATGCGAAGATGGAGAAAGACTATCGTGCGCGCGCGTTATATTATAGGAACGTTTTCGATCCTTCCATCGGATTCTGCCGGCCGCGTCACAGCGGGGGCGGTTTCCGCGAAGTGTTCGATGTGAAGCAGACCGTGGGACAGGGTTTCATCGAGGGTAACTCGCTGAATTTCTCGTTCCACGCGCCCCAGGATGTGTATGGCATGATGGCCTGCATGGGCGGCGAGAAAAAGTTTACCGCAAACCTGGACGAACTCTTCGGGATGGAACTCCCGGCCTATTGCTATGAGGACAACGAGGATGTGGATGCGGCGGGCCTGATTGGCGGCTATGTGCATGGCAACGAGCCCAGCCACCATATCCCGTACCTGTATGCCTGGACCACGCAGCCCTGGAAGACCCAGTATTGGCTGCGCGAGATCATGAACCGCCAGTACAAGGCCGATATGCACGGTTTGGGCGGCAACGATGACTGCGGGCAGATGAGCGCCTGGTACATCTTCTCTGCCCTGGGTTTCTATCCGGTTTGCCCGGGCACCGACCAGTATGTCTTGGGAGCTCCGTATATCCCGTACGCGAAGGTGAATCTGCCGAATGGCAAGACCCTGGAAATCAAGGCTCCCGGCGTAAACGACACCAACCGTTACGTGCGCCGCGTGCTGTTGAACGGCAAGCCCTATACCAAGCTCTATTTGACCCACGCCGACCTGATGGCCGGCGGGACGCTTGAATTCGTGATGGCTGCCAAACCCGACAAGAAACGCGGGCAGGCAGTAGCGGATAAACCCTATTCCATGACCGATATAAACGGAAACTGATATGCGCAAATCCCTACTTTTCCTGGCAGGAATCTGCCTTTGCCTGGGCCTTGGCGCCCAGGGCCGTCTGATAGACGACGTGAATCCTTTTGTGGGAACCGACGGCTTTGGAAACATTTACCCCGGTGCCCAGGTGCCCTTCGGGGGCATCCAGATCAGCCCGGATACCAACGACAAAGATTATGATACGGCAGCCGGTTACAAGTATTCCCAGCCCGCCATCCAAGGATTCAGCCTGACGCACCTGAGCGGAACGGGCATCCCGGACCTGGGAGACTTCCTGTTCCTTCCGGGAGTGGGGGAGAAGACGGCTCCGTCGCGGTTCGACCACGGTCAGGAGTGGGCACACCCCGGTTATTATGGTGTTCTGCTGCAGGACAGCGGCATCAAGGCGGAAATGACGGCGGCCGATCGCAGCGGCATCTTCCGTTTTACCTATCCGGCCAGCGAAGATGCTTTTGTGATGGTGGATCTGAACCATACGCTGTATTGGAAGTGCGCCTGGTCCAGTGTGCGCCAGTGGGATGAATATACCGTCGTGGGCAGCAAAATCGTAAGCGGATGGAATCCGGAACGATATGTTTTCTTTGCCGCCCGCTTCGATCGTCCGGTCTCCGATTTCCGGATCCTCCAGGATGGTAAACCGGTCATTTACAATACGAAACGATTCCGCAGCCATCTGGAAGCCTGGGGAACCGGCTTGCAGGCTTTCGTGCGTTTTGCCACGAAGGAAGGGGAGAGCGTACAGGTGAAGGTGGCGGTATCGGCTACCGGAATCGACGGTGCTTTGAAGAACCTTTCCGAAGTGGCGGAGGCCGATTTCGGGGGTGTGCTGGCATCGGCCGAAAACCGCTGGGAGCGGGAACTGGGGAAATACGAACTGGACAGCGACGACGTGCGCCTGCGGCAGACCTTCTATACGAGTGTCTATCATACCGCCCTGCATCCCTTCCTCTTCCAGGACGTGGACGGCCGGTATCGCGGACACGACAAGAATATCGCCCGTGCAGAGGGGTGGCACAATATGACGGTTTTCTCGCTCTGGGACACCTACAGGGCGTTTCATCCGCTGCTGAACCTGGTGAACCGCCCCTTGCAGGCGGATATCGCGAATTCCATGCTGGCGCATTTTGACAAGAGCGCCGAACACATGCTTCCCATCTGGTCGTTCTACGGCGGGGAAACCTGGTGCATGATCGGCTATCATGCGTGCAGCGTGCTGGCCGATATGATCATGAAGGATGTGCCGGGCTTTGATTACGAGCGGGCCTTCCAGGCCATGAAAACCACGGCCACCAATCCGCACTATGACTGTATTCCGGAATATACCTCGTTGGGTTACGTGCCTTTCGACAAGGAAAAAGAGAGTGTTTCAAAGACCTTGGAATATGCCTATGATGACTGGTGCATTGCACAGGTAGCCAGGAAATTAGGCCACGAAGATGACTATGCTTTCTTCCTGAATCGTTCGCGGAACTGGCGCAACCTGTACGACCCGGAAACCAAGTATATGCGCGGTCGGGATTCGAAAGGGGAGTGGCGTACGCCGTTTGCTCCCATCGCCTACCAGGGCCCCGGTTCCGTGAATGGCTGGGGCGATATCACCGAGGGCTTTACCATGCAGTATACGTGGACGGTTCCGCACGATTTCGATACCTATGTGTCCATGGCGGGCCGTGACTTCCTGTTGAAACGCTTGGAAGATATGTTCACCATGGAGATGGATGAGAACATCCCGGGCGCGCACGATATCTGGGGCCGGATTGGCGGCTACTGGCACGGAAATGAGCCCTGCCACCATGTGCTGTACCTGTTTAACAAACTCGGTAAGCCGAAGGATTGCCAGAAGTGGATCCGCTACGTGGCCGATCATTTTTATGGCAACGAGCCGGCTTCGCTCAGCGGCAACGACGACTGCGGCCAGATGAGCGCCTGGTACCTCTTCAATTGCATGGGGTTCTATCCCGTCTGCCCCGGCAGCGACGAATATGAATTGGGCTCTCCCTGCGTTCCGGGTATGAAACTCCACCTTTCCGACGGTGGCACGCTTACCATCCGGACAAAGCATTGGAGCGCTGAAAATGTCTATGTCAAAGCCGTTTACCTGAACGGACAAAAGCTTTCCGGCACGACGCTCCGTTACGAGGATATCAAGGACGGCGCCGATTTGCTGTACGTGATGTCAAAGCGATAAAATGAGTGGAAAAAAACCGGCCTCCGCGAGGGGGCCGGTTTTTTATTGAGAGGAAATTATCTGCTATTTGTAGGGAGCAGAAGAAGAAAGTGGTGGAAGCGGTGAATAAAATGCTTCGACGCCCGTAGTTATCGTTGGAATCGTTTTAAAATTTTCCGCGATTATTTGGATTTGTCGGAATAATTTGCGAACTTTGAACGTTAAATAGGGTGTTTTTACTTATTGGAATAGTATGATGAAGTGTTCTTAATGAACCGGATTAACAACGGACCGAAAGCACATACAATATATAAACCTTATTATTAAAACCAAATTTTATGACCAAAAGATTCATGATGGTTTTGTCTGCACTCCTGATCATGGGTGTGCAGGCATTCGCCCAGAATGCCGTCTCCGGTAAGGTTACGGACGCTTCTGGCGAACCGCTCGTCGGTGTCAATGTGCTCGTCAAGGGTACGACGACCGGCGCGATGACCGATCTGGATGGTATCTATGCACTCAATGTGCCGAACAATGCCACCCTGGTCTTTTCCTGCATCGGCTACGCCACTCAGGAAGTCGCTGTCGCCGGCAAGAAGACGGTTAACGTCCAGCTTGCCGAGGACAACCTGTTCCTTGACGACGTAGTTGTCATTGGTTATGGTACCGCCCGCAAACGCGACGTTTCCGGTGCCATCGCCAGCGTGAACTATGGCAATGACGCCAACGTGGCTTCGCTGCCGAACCCGAACGCACTCGCAGCCCTGTCCAGCAAGGTGGCCGGTCTGAGCTATGCTCCTACCACCAGCGCCGCCGGTGACAACACCGCTACGATGACGATCCGTGGTAAGAACTCCATCCCTGCCAGCGGAAGCATGAGTGCCTCCGCCCAGAGCGTGAACCAGCCGCTGCTCGTTATCGATGGTGTGCTGTCCTACGGTTCGATCAACTCGATCAACACCGCCGACATCGAGACCATCGACGTGTTGAAGGATGCTTCCGCCGCCGCCATCTACGGTTCCCGTGCTGCGAACGGTGTGATCATCATCACCACCAAGAAGGGTACCTCCGAGGCCCCGGTCGTGAGCATGAACGCCAGCGTGAGCCTGTCCGACTGGAGCCGCATGCCCAAGATGGTCACCGACAAGGAGACCTTCCTGCGCAACCGCTTCGAGACCCTCAAGGCTGCCGGTAATGTTAACTACGTGAACAAGAACTGGTCCGACTACGCCAGCCTCCAGGCTGCTGCGGAAGATCAGCTCCTGCCGGACGCTCAGCTCAGTGCTTGGAATGATGGCCTTTGGGTCAACTGGCTGGACGAGATTTCCCGCCAGGGCGTGGGCCAGAAGTATGACGTCTCCGTCAGCGGCCGCACCGAGCGTACGAGCTACTACGTTTCCGGCGACTACACCCGCCAGCAGGGCATCCGCAAGGGTGACGACTACGAGAAGCTGGGCGCCATGACGAAACTCGACTTCAACGTGACCGACTGGCTCACCGTGGGTGTGAAGGCCAACTTCCTGTCCTCCAACAGCTGGGGTACTTCCGCCAGCATCCGCCACGCCATGTGGTACACCCCGCTTTCCTACGTCTATGCCCGTCAGGACGGCTTCGGTGACTGGTACAACTCCGTCCCGGACGGCAAGAACGCCAGCCCGTTCATCGGCAACGGCATTGACGACTCCTATGCCTATACGGATAACAAGAGCAAGGGTATGAACCTGAACGGTGTCGCTTACGCCCAGGTGGACTTCCCGTTCATCAAGGGCCTGAGCTACAAGGTCACCTTCCAGGGTCAGCGCAACTCCAGCTACAAGGATGTCTTCAACAACGTGGGCATGTTCGTAAATACGGAGAACATCTCCGAAATGATGAACCCGGATCAGTACTCCCAGAAAGCAAAGGGTAACTCCTCCGCTTCCAACTACTTCGCCTGGAACATCGACCAGATCCTTACCTACAACAAGGACTTCGGCCGCCACCACTTCGACGTAATGCTCGGTTACACCCGTGAAGCCACCAACAGCAACTCGCTGTACCTGCCTTTCGAGGGTTTCGACACGCCTACCAACATCGGTGTGTACGGCCTTTCCACGGCCAACACCTACGCCGGTGCCTACCGCAGCCGTACCGAGACCCAGTCCGTCGGTTACCTGGCCCGTCTGAACTACAACTGGGCCAACAAGTACTACCTGACCGGTAACTTCCGCCGCGACGGTTTCTCCGCTTTCGCCGACGGCCACAAGTGGGGTAACTTCTTCGGCGCCAGCGCCGCCTGGGTGCTCAGCAACGAGAACTTCATCAAGAATCTCAACTTCTTCGACTTCCTGAAGCTGCGTCTCAGCTGGGGCCAGAACGGACAGCGCGGTATCTCCGCTTACGCTACGCAGGCCACCATCGGCAAGAGCGTTGGAAACTCCGGCGCCAACACCATGACCTGGCTGGGTGATGAAAGCACCCTGGGTATGGCCCTCACGAGCCTGCCGAACCGCGAGCTGACCTGGGCGACCATCGAGAAGTACAACATCGGTCTCGACTTCGCCTTCCTGAACAGCCGCATCAACGGTAGCGTCGACGTTTACAAGGGCGCCACCAAGAACATGCTGGTTTCCCGCGACGCTCCGTACCTGTCCGGTTTCACCAATGTTGCCGACAACGTAGGTAAAGTGACGAACAAGGGT
>OCTW011438250.1_pt1 | contig 11442 bp, 9 predicted proteins | sample 1539671 | NCBI WGS metagenome assembly OCTW01 (sample SAMN02144230, study PRJEB22623) | gut metagenome | biome: sheep rumen | host: Ovis aries | place: New Zealand | reverse complement strand
ACGGCAGCGGCGAAGAAGTCGTCGTCCAGCTCCAAGACCGGCTGGAGGAAGAAGAGCTCCAAGTACAGGTACTACTACACCAAGAGCAAATATTACAAGAACACGATCAAGAAGATCGGCGCCTACACCTATGCCTTCAATTCCAAGGGCTATGTGCAGAGAGGCTGGGTCGGCATTGGCGGCAATCAGTACTATGCCAGCTACAACACGGGCGCAGCTCCCATGAAGTACGGCGCGATCCTGACCGGCTACAGGAACATCGGCGGATCCTACTACTACCTGAAGCCCGGCAGCGGTGCCATGATGACCGGCGTCGTGAACATCGGCAGCGGTCTTGCATACTTTGACCCCGCTACGGGAAGACAGAACCGCACCACCGGCGCGAAGATCACCGCGAACGGCACCGTGTATCAGGTGCAGGCAAGCGGCTTGCTGAAGGCGATCGGCAAGGCTCCCGCATCTGCATCGAATACGTCTGCAGCTGCAGGCACGGACGCCTATGGCATGGATAAAAAGGCGCAGAAGTACAGCAGCAACACCAGATACCTGATCCTGGTCAACAAGGGCAAACACAACATCAACATTTACCAGGGCTCCAAAGGAAAATGGACCTGCATCCGCAGAAATATCAGGTGCACGATCGGCAAGAAGTCCACACCCAGCCCTTCCGGTTCCTGGACACTGAATCACAAGACCAACAAGAAGCACGGATACAAGGATTTCTCCGCTTCCACCGCTTTCTATGCGACCAGGATCAGCGCAGGCAACTATTTCCACTCGATCCTGTACAGGAAGGGAAGCAGAAACCCTGCGACCGCAAAGGTGAAAGACGGATCTCTTGGAAAGAGCAAATCCAACAGCTGCATCCGCCTGCCTCTCGCGGACGCGAAGTTTATCTACCAGGTCACACCGACCAAGACACGTGTTATCGTCTACTAAGCCTTTTCGTGGCATAGGAGAGACATGATCTGAACAATGAAATCCCCTGTCAGAGACGGCAAAGTCTCCGGCAGGGGATTTTTTTGATTATTTCTGCAGGCAGGCCAATGCCCGGCTTGTCGGTGCTGACCAGGGGATCTGACCGGGGAATGCGAATACAGCGGCCGGATGATGAGAGCTTGCAGATGCTCGGGGAAAGAACACCGGTTTCTTAGAGGTGCCGGGGGCTGTGCAGCCGTTGTTTACAGGTGCCGGGGCTGTGCAGCCGTTGTTTACAGGTGCCGGCTGTGCAGCCGGATTTTACAGGCGGCCGAGGCAGATGAGCAGGTAGTCGCCGCGGTCGATGATCTGGAAGGGCTTCATGCCGAGCTCAGCGGCCTCTGCGTTGTAGGGCTCCAGCTCCTCGCGGGAGAGGGCGCGGACGTCGAAGTCGTAGCCGTAGTAGGCCAGGAATCTGCCCATGAGCCGTCCGTCGAACTCCCAGTGGTACCAGTCGATGGCGGAGGAGACGGTGGTCTGGACGAGGGCGGGGGATTTCCAGGTCTCTGTGCCGTCGATCCTGTGGCGGATACGGCGGTAGAGGGCACCCTGTCTGGTCTCGCCCAGGTCGTGGGTGATGCTGTAGAGGGCGTCTCCGTTGGAGAAGTCGCCCACGAAGATCAGGGGCTTGGAGGTGTCATACTCTGTGGAGAGGGTGTAGCCGATCTGCTGCATGACGGCTGCCTCGTTGTCGTAGCGCTGGTTGTTGAGGGCCAGGAAGCGGTGCAGGTGGGCTGCCTGGCGCCAGGTGATGAAGAGCAGCAGGACGATGCCGCAGCGGCCCAGAGCGGCCTGCAGGCGGCGCCGGTTCAGGATCCCGTCGTTGATCCAGCGGCAGAAGTCCTCCGCGAAGAGGTAGAAGACAAAGGCGCAGAAGACCATGAGGGTGATCGCGGTCCTGTAGTACATGACGGCTCCCTGGATCAGGGTGATCAGGAAGAGGGAGATGCCGATGCAGATCCCCAGGAAAAGTGGGAGAGGGCTGCGGCGGCGGACGGCGAGCAGGATGCATCGGACGGCGAACAGGACGGTGCAGACGATGAAGATCGTGATGGGCAGGTTGATCAGGGCGGCGACGCCGTAGTCGATCAGGATGCCCTTGAAGAGGTCCGCGAGCTGGGCGCCCGACAGGGGCCATTCGATGCGGGTGGCGCCTGTGTGCTGGTAGTGCAGGCCCAGGACGGCCATGATGCCGTAGCCGATCACCAGGCGCAGGATGAAGGCGATGATGAGGGGAATGGCATAGTAGACGCCCTCCAGGAACCAGGCGGTCTTTTCACCGGGGCGGACCCGGCGGACGCAGTGGCGGTAGAAGAGCATGATCAGGACCGTCGTGACGTAGACAGGCGCGATGGATTCGGCGCTGGAGATCACGGGGGTCAGGAGGATGCCGGCGAGGAGGAGCTTGCGGGCGTCGGAGAGAAGGGGAATGCCGGAAGCGGAGCCGCCCCGGATGCGGGAGGAGTATTTGCCGGAAGGCCTTTTTCCCGCACTCTTTGCATAACGCTGACCGTCGTTTTTTTCATGAGTACCGGCGTCCGCGGTGTCAGCGGAATGACCGGATTTGATGTCTGTCTGCCCGTGCAGGAGCCAGAGCAGCAGGACGAAGGTGCAGAAGAAGTCGCCGGGCACGATGATGGTGCCGCCGCAGGTGAATTCCCAGATCTCGCAGATGATAGGGTAGGTGATGAAGGAGCAGGCGGCGACCGTGTAGAGCCAGACCCGGTCCTTTCTGCCGTTCATGGTGTAGAGCAGGCAGGCGAAGGCAGTGCCCGCCAGCATGAGGAAGCAGACGGACAGGAATTTGTCCAGGTAGGGGACGCAGTCGCCGAAGGAGAAGAGCTTTTTCCACAGAACGGCGCCCCAGCGCAGCTCGGAGAGCCAGACGGTGCCGTCCACATAGAGGGAGGTGGCGAGGTCGTCCGCGCCGACGGTGCGGTTGAGCATGGAGAAGCCGTAGGCTCCGAATGTATAAAAGAGCAGGGGGATCCAGTAGGACTTCCTGCTCGCGATTTTTTCAGAGTATTCTTTGATCGTAGCGTGCATGGCTTCCTCCGTGTTGAAGCTGGTGGGCAGTCGATAACAGTCAAAGTCTGCCGGATCCGGGAGCGATGGTGCGGGTCGTGAAAGAGGCTGATGATCAGCAGGAACCGCTCGCTGCAGTTTGAGGCAGAGCCCGGTCAGATCCTGGAAATAATGACGCCGGCGATGATGATGGCGACGCCGAGGGCCTTGCGGGGGGAGACCTTCTCCTTGAGAATGAGGGCGCCCATGACGAAGACCCAGACGAAGCTGGTCGCGGTGATGCAGGGCATGACGGAGAGGGGGACGTAGCGCAGGGCGACCTGGTTGATGGCCAGGGTCAGGAAGAGGAGGCCGTAGGACGCGATGACGCGGACGTTGAGGAATTTGCTGAAAAAGCCCTTGTCGCCGGTCGTGTTGGCCTGGGTCTTGAGCAGGATCTGGCTGAGCGCAGTGATGAAGGCGCCGGCGATGGCGGCCGCGTAGCAGACCTGCGGGGTGAGGATCGAGGACATGGATTCAAAGCTCCTTTTGTGAAGATATTATGCGGAAAAGCGGTATGGAACAGAGGGTGATGTTCGCTGACCGCTGCTTACAACAGGGTAACGGGAATCAGGTTCCGGTTATCAGACCTCTTGGGTCCCGCCCTCAGCCGGTTCTTTTTTGTCCGGTTTTCGTTCGTCGGAAACGCTGATCACCATGCCCAGGGAGATCACGATGATGCCGATGATCTGTTTGGGGGTGATGGTCTCGTGGAAGATCAGCATGGACCAGACGAAGAGCAGGATGTAGCTGAATCCGCGGCGCAGGTAGGCGGTGGTCAGCGGGATGCGCTCCAGGATGAGCTGCCAGCAGACGGCGTAGATGCCGAGGATGACGACGGCGAGGCCGAACCAGAAGAAATAACCCGCCGAGAAGGTGTCGTAGCGCTGGGAGCCGATCTTGAGGCAGGGAGAGGTCAGGCTCTCCATGAAGACAGCGAAGGCGGCGAGGAGAAAGACGTTGCGCCGCTTGTCGAGAAATTTTCTGAGCAAAAAGGTACCTCCTGAAGATTATTCCCAGATGGGGGTGTGAATGCTGCCGTCGGAGGCCTGGATCTCGATCTGAAGGGTCCGGCGGACGGCGGCCATGTTGTCCATGAGGGCCTGCCGGGTGGGGCCGGAGACGATCACGGCCAGGCGGGAGGTCTTGTCGGTCGCGCCCTCGCGGTTCTCCATGCCGGCATGAAGCTTGCCGAGTTGGTTTCTGTGGACGAAGGGCAGGGCGCAGACCTCCTCCACGCCTTCGACGCGGGTGACGCGTCCGACGGGGAGGTAGAAGGCCATGTAGCCGCAGTACTGCTGCTGGGGCAGGATCTCGGGGACCTCCTTCTGGCGGCCGAGGGCGATGTTGATCAGGAACTGCTCCGTGTGGAGGCCGCTGGAGAGGTGGATCAGGTCGGAGGAGATGAAGACGCCGCCGCCGCGGGCTGCGGTCTCGATCAGGTAGACCTCGCCGCCTTCCATGATGTATTCGCTGTGGGTGATGCCCTGCCGGAGGCCGAAGCCGCGGATGATCTGCTCATCGAGGGCGAGGACCTTGCTGCGCAGGGCTTCGTCCGCCGTGGTCGGGAAGATCCGGCTCTTGGCGGCGAAAGCATCGGGGATGTCGAAATAGAGGGTGTCGCCGATGCAGAGGTTGTGGTAGTCATAATCCAGGACGAGGGATTCGACGACGAACTCCCGCCCGGTGGCGAACTGTTCGACGATGACGTTGCCGTTGCCGGACCAGCGGGCGGCCTCGGGGTATTTGTCCCGCAGCTCCTGCTCGCTGGCGCAGACCTGGACGCCGCGGCTGCCCTGGGTGTCCAGGGGCTTGATGATGACGCGGCCTCCGTAGTGTCTGAAAAATTCAACCGCCTCCTCGACCGAGGCGACGGTGCGGTTTTCGAGCTGATGGATGCCGAGCTCCGCCATACGGGCGCGCATGCGGCTCTTGTCGGTAAAGAGAAGGCCGGTCTCGCTTCCGATGCCGGGGAGGCCCATGTTCTCCGCGACATAGGCGACGCTGCGGACGGCGATGTCGGTCTGGTCCGTGATGACGCCGTCGATCTGATGTTTTTTTGCAAAGGCGAGGATGGTCTCCTCGTCGCGGACGTCACAGATCAGCCGGTCGGAGATGTAGGGGTCAAAAGCCCCGGAGATGACGGGGGCGGCCAGGAGGACCTGACAGGTCTTTGCCGCCTCCTGGACCAGGGGGAGCTGGAAGTCGCCCGCCCCGATGATGAGGAGCTTTGGTGTATGGATCGAAGACATAGTGTCCCTCCATAAAAAGAATGCGCAAAAGTCAGTCGTCCAGGTTGATAGTGTCCCGGATGACAAACTGCGGTGAGTTGTTGAGCGATATGTAGATGCGGCCGACGTACTCTCCGATGAGGCCCAGCATGAACATGATCATGCCGGTGGAGAAGAGCAGGGCGGCCATGGTGGAGCTGTATCCCAGCGGGATGGCGGGATTGAGGAGCTTGCGGATGACGGTCCGCAGGCCCAGGAGGCTTCCCAGGATGGCCCAGAGGACACCGATGCCGGTCGCGAAGCGCAGGGGCTTGACCGAGAAGGCGGTGAAGCTGTTGAGCCACAGGGACAGGGATTTGCGGAAGTTGTAGTGGCCGACGCCGATGGTCCGCACCCTTTCCTCCATGTCGACGTTGATGACGCGGCGGGTCGCGCGCAGCATCAGGCCGGAGAGGTAGGGGTAGGGATTGGTGTATTTGATGACTTCATCCTTGACGAACTTTTTCATCACGGAAAAGTTGGAGAACTTCAGGCTGGGGTCCTTGCCCAGAAGCCAGGTGGCGACGCGGTCGTTGACCCAGGAGCCGAAGTTTTTGAAGCGGGACTGGGTCTTTTTGGGGTAGCGGGCGATGGCCACGTCGTAGTTTCCGTGCTCGAGGGGGTCGATGAGGTCCCAGAGCCGGTCGGCGGGGCACTGCTGGTCGTCGTCGATGAAGACGACATAGTCTCCCTTTGCGTAGTGGCAGCCGCACATCAGGGCGTTGTGGCGCCCGCCGTTTTTGGCCAGGTCGATGACGGCGACTTTGGGGTCCTGCTCAGCGATCTTCCAGAGGACGTCCAGGACGTTGTCGGGGGAGCAGTCATTGACGGCGACGACCTGGTAGTCGAATTCGGGCTTCTGCGCCACGACCTCGCGGATCTCGTCGATGACGAGACCGACGGAGCCCTCGCTGGCGTAGCAGGGGATGAGGAAGCTGATGAGCTTCTTATGCTGCCCACCCTGCGCGTTCTTTCCGTTCTTTCCGGCATCCGGCGCGGTGTCTGCTGCCGCTGAGAGTTCTGTGTTCTCCGTTGAAAGTGTTCTTTCTGTCATTTTTTCTATTCTTTCTGAAATGATTCTGTATTACGTGAGCTGCAGGCGGGTTCAAAGGGGAGAAAGCACCCGGGGAATCCGCCTGAGACGTATCTGCCGGTACTCAGTTCCGGGCAAAGTAGGCCAGGGCGGTGTCGATGACATGCTGCTGGTCCGCTTCGGTGAGGCCGTAGTAGAGGGGCAGGCGGACGAGGCGGTCGCTCTCGCGGGTGGTGTAGACGTCCTCGCCGTGGAAGCGGCCGAATTTGAGGCCGGCGGGCGCGGAGTGCAGGGGGATGTAGTGGAAGACGGCGACGATGCCGTTGTTCTTGAGGTACTGGATGAAGGCGGTGCGGTCCTCCAGGTCGCGGAGCTTGAGGTAGTACATGTGCGCGTTGTGGACGCAGCCCTCCGGGATGGTGGGGACTTCGACGCGGCCCGCCTCTGCGAGGGGCGCGAAGGCCTGTGAGTATTTGTTCCAGATGGCCAGGCGGTCGTCGTTGATCCTGTCGGCCTCCTGGAGCTGGGCCCAGAGGTAGGCGGCGTTCATGTCGCTGGGCAGGTAGCTGGAGCCGTAGTCGACCCAGGTGTATTTGTCGACCTGGCCGCGGAAAAAGCGGGCGCGGTTGGTGCCCTTTTCGCGCAGGATCTCAGCGGCGTCGTTGTTCTCCGGGTCGCGGATGATGAGGGCGCCGCCCTCTCCCATGGAGTAGTTTTTGGTCTCATGGAAGGAGTAGCAGCCGAAGTCGCCGATGGTGCCCAGGGCGCGGCCCTTGTAGGTGGACATGACGCCCTGCGCGGCGTCCTCGATGACCTTGAGGCCATGGCGGGCGGCGATGTCCATGATGGTGTCCATCTCACAGGCGACGCCGGCGTAGTGGACGGCCATGATGGCCCGGGTCCGGTCGGTGATGGCAGCCTCGAGCTTCGTCTCGTCGATGTTCATGGTATCCGGGCGGATATCTACAAAGACGGGAGTGGCGCCTGTCAGGACGATGGCGGTGGCGGTGCTGGAGAAGGTGAAGCTGGGGACGAGGACCTCGTCGCCTTTTTTCAGTCCGCACAGCAGGGTGGCCATCTCGAGCGCGGTCGTCCCGCTGGTGGTCAGCAGGGCCTTCTGGGCGCCGAACCTCTCCTCGAGAAAGGCGTGGCACTTTTTGGTGAACTGGCCGTCGCCGCAGATCTTGTGGGCGTCGATGGCCTCTTTTACATATGTCAATTCTGTCCCGATAAAAGGGGGAACATTAAAGGAAATCATAAATTGTCTGCCTCCGTGATGCAGATGTACAGTTAATCTGTTACAGTATAGCACGTCTCGGACAGGAATGAAAACATAACCGTTCAGACCGCCCGGAAAATCGGCAGGAGGTGCAGCCGATACAGTCGATGCGCAGTCATTGACTGCAGCCAATCGAGAAAATATGGATATATCCGGATGCGCCCGGGTGTGTTTTGATGCGTATTCGTGTATTTCGGCGCATTTGAATACGGACGCGGGACGTTGTGCTATACTGTCAGGTATGGAAAGTATTTTCAATACTGAGAATTAGTAAGCCGTCCTGTGAAGAGACTGCGCGCTTATCATACGAGACTCAGTATGATGCCACAGCAGTCATCAGTGAGTCAGGAATCTGCAATATAACTTGTTGCAGGGAGGAGGAGATAGTAGCTTGGAAAAAAAAGATAACCTGATCCTGATCGGGATGCCGGCTTCCGGCAAGAGCACGGTTGGGGTGATCCTGGCCAAGGTGATCGGATACGATTTTATTGATTCCGACCTGCTCATTCAGCGCAGGGAGGGGATGCGGCTGGCGGAGATCATCGAGAAGAAGGGCATCGATGGTTTTATCGGCGTGGAGAATGAGGTCAATGCCTCGATCCGGGCGTCGCGGAGCGTGATCGCGACCGGCGGGAGCGCCGTGTACGGCGAGGAGGCCATGCGGCACCTGCGCGAGATCGGAGCCGTGGTGTATCTGCAGGTGGATTTCGAGATCATTCAGGCCAGGCTCCGCAATATCCGGCGCCGCGGCGTGGTGCTGCGGGAGGGCCAGACCCTGCGGGACCTGTATGAGGAGCGGTGCGCCCTGTACGAAAAGTATGCGGACCTGATCGTCCGGGAGGGGAGCGGCGAGATCGAAGCGGTCGTCGCCCGGATCATACGGGCGCTGCGGGCGGGAGCGGAGAGCTGACGCGGTTTTTCCCGGTCCTGCGCCCTCCTGCCCGGATATTTTGCATCGTGGTAACAGTTTTTTCATAGTTTTTTTATGGGAATTCAGTTGTGCGTGTGCTATTATCCTTAGAACAGACGCAGAAACGCTTATGCAGCCGGCACTTATGGCAGACCGGTGCATCCGGCGCGGCTGGTGCGCGCGCTGCAGAGCACGCGCACCGTCAGGATGCGCGGTCCGGCGCAGGGGAGCCGGCATGCGTGAAAGTTGCTGCGGCCATGTTTTTCGATACAGTTTTTTGAGTTGTGTACAGGCGTACACAGGAGGCATTTTATGAAAGAAGTCAAACCTCCCCGGAGGTCAATGTTGTACTACAGTCTGCTGGTCATTCTGTTCATGATGATCATCAACGCCTTTGTCATGCCTTATCTGCAGAGGGCTTCCATCGAGGAGGTGGGTTATGAGACCTTCATGGCGATGACAGAAAAGAAGCAGATCGAGAAGGTGGAGCTGCGCACGAGCGACATCCTGTTCACGGACAAGGACGGCAAGGTCTACTGCACGGGCTATGTGACCGATGACGGCCTGGTGGACCGCCTCTATCAGGCGGGCGCCAGTTTCGGCAGCGATATCATCCCGCAGACGTCGCCCATGGCGGCCTTCCTGCTCAACTGGGTGCTGCCGATCGCCATCTTCGGCGGCCTGGGCTACTACCTGAATAAAAAAATGATGGACCGGGCCGGAGGCGGCGCGTCGTCCATGATGTTCGGCATGGGCAAGAGCAATGCCAGGGTCTATGTCAAGTCGACGGAGGGCATCCGCTTTGCGGACGTCGCCGGCGAGGAGGAGGCCAAGGAAAACCTGATGGAGATCGTGGAGTACCTGCATGATCCCGGCAAATACAAGGAGATCGGCGCGACCATGCCCAAGGGGATCCTCCTGGTGGGCCCTCCCGGAACCGGCAAGACCATGCTGGCCAAGGCGGTCGCGGGCGAGTCCAATGTTCCCTTTTTCTCCATGTCCGGCTCGGAATTCGTCGAGATGTTCGTCGGCATGGGCGCGTCTAAGGTGCGCGACCTCTTCAACCAGGCCAAGGAGAAGGCGCCCTGTATCGTCTTTATCGACGAGATCGACGCCATCGGCAAAAAGCGCGACGGCAGCGCTCTGGGCGGCAACGATGAGCGTGAACAGACCCTGAACCAGCTGCTGACGGAGATGGACGGCTTCGAGGAGAACCTGGGCGTCGTCATCCTGGCGGCGACCAACCGCCCCGAGGCGCTGGACCCCGCCCTGACCAGGCCCGGCCGATTTGACCGCCGGGTGCCGGTGGAGCTGCCGGACCTCCAGGGCCGCATCGATATCCTCAAGGTCCACGCCAGGAAGATCAAGATCGGCACGGATGTCGATTTCAGCAAGATCGCCCGCATGGCGGCAGGTGCCTCGGGCGCGGAGCTGGCCAATATCGTCAATGAGGCGGCCCTCCGGGCGGTCCGCGACGGCCGGCGCTTTGCCAACGAGGCGGATATGGAGGAGAGCATCGAGGTCGTCATCGCCGGCTATCAGAAAAAGAACGCCATCCTGACGGACAAGGAGAAGCTGATCGTCTCCTACCACGAGGTCGGTCACGCCCTGGTCGCTGCCATGCAGACCCACAGCGCGCCGGTGCAGAAGATCACGATCATCCCCCGCACCTCGGGCGCCCTGGGCTACACCATGCAGGTCGAGGAGGAGGGCAACCACTACCTGATGAGCAAGGAGGAGCTGGAGAACAAGATCGCCACGCTCACCGGCGGCCGGGCGGCCGAGGAGGTGGAGTTCGGCTCTGTTACAACGGGCGCCTCCAATGATATCGAGCAGGCGACGAAGCTGGCCCGGGCCATGATCACCCGCTACGGTATGAGCGACGAGTTCGATATGGTCGCCATGGAGACCGTCACCAACCAGTACCTGGGCGGCGACACGTCCCTGGCCTGCTCGGCAGAGACCCAGGCCCTGATCGACCGCAAGGTCGTCGAGCTGGTCCGCAGGCAGCACGAAAAAGCCCTGAAGATCCTGCGCGACAACAAGCGCAAGCTTGACGAGATCGCGGAATACCTGTATTTTAAAGAAACGATCACCGGTGAGGAGTTCATGGCGATCCTGAACAGGAAGCCGGAGCCCCGGCGGATCGGGACTGCGGAGGAAGCTGCGGCAGAGGAGGAGATTCCGGCCGCAGGACAGAACGCAGCGGTGGAGGAGACTCCGGCCGCGGAACAGGACGCTTCGGTGGAGGAGGCTCCGGCCGCAGGACAGAACGCAGCGGTGGAGGAGACTCCGGCGGCAGGTCAGAACGCTGCGGAGAAGGAAGAGACTCCGAAGCAGTGACAGGACACTGCGCAGACACCGGATATTTAACAAAAACCAGCAGGATTTGAGCGGAGGGAAAAATGATACCGGAACAGAGCATTGAATTCAGATATGACACACAGCTCCTGATCGACGGCTACGAGGACCTGGATGAGGATGAGGTCTTCGATTATATCGCCACGAATTTCAAGGGCGACAGCCTGCTGGCGGTCGGCGGCGACGGCGATCCCATCAAGATCCACTACCACACCAACGAGCCCTGGCTGGTGCTGGCCTACTGCCGGACCCTGGGTGAGATCTACGATATCGTGGTCGAGGATATGGACCGCCAGGCCAGAGGCCTGCAGGGCTGAGACCGGCTGAGGACGGTTCCCCGGCGCGATGCCCGGACGGGATGCAGCCGCTTGGCCCGGGCTGCAGCAGAGGCCATGAGCGGATGACGCATTTATCGGCTGAAACGATGATCCATTGATCCTAAATAGCAAAATTTGCGAACACCTGCGGGTTTTCGACCCGTCTGCGGCAGCTGCTGCCGCGGCGGCCCGGGACCGCAGGTGCTTTTTTGTTGCGGGGAAGGGGCTCG
>OCTW013375345.1_pt1 | contig 11444 bp, 8 predicted proteins | sample 1539671 | NCBI WGS metagenome assembly OCTW01 (sample SAMN02144230, study PRJEB22623) | gut metagenome | biome: sheep rumen | host: Ovis aries | place: New Zealand | reverse complement strand
TTTATTGATGTTCCTTCATAAATATCACTTAATGGTATTTGAAAATTAACCCAGGCAGAATAATAATCATCTTCATTATTAATAATATTAATCTTAAATTTTACCTTACAATTTAATTCATCTACTGAAACTCCAGCTTTTTGTAATATTGTTCCATCAAACATAGTAGAATCACCTTCTCCAACTGAATATGTTTTGTTCAGTTTATTTATATATTTTAGAGTTATAGGATTTGAACAATCACCATAAAAAGTTGGGTTTTCATAATTTGCTTGATTATTTTCTGTATTTGTGTTTATTATATTAAAATCAATTTGATTACTTTGCATATTTGATAAACTATTCGATGAAGCCAGCATTGCTTTTAATTTATCTCTACTTCCAATATTCAATAAATTTGTATAGACTAAAGCCTGTGTTCCTTCACCACTACTGGTCTGTATTTGGATATTATCTATGTATAATTTTTTTATTGTATTTTTGTTTGTTAAGCCTTCTTCATCATTGTTATTTATATAAATTGCTATATCTGTATATTGGTACAAATCCAAATTTTCTAATGTTTGAGATTCTGTACCATCAATTGCATTTGCACTACTACATAAATATATTTGTGATATTTGAAATGTAGGCTTTTCATTCTTAGCAACTATTTGCTCTAATTTGCTTACATAACGGTCTTTCTCTATTTGAGCATGCAAAATATTTAAATATATAATAATTAATACAATCATTATACTTAACAAAACAATAACCTTTTTATTTTCTTTACTCCAATTTTTCATACAAATACTCCATATATGAATATACTTTTGTGTACCATGCCTTGTCACTGGCATATTTAGTATTAACAGCTTGTACAGTTGTTCCCTTGTAGAAACTTCCTGTTGTACTAAAATAATTTTTAGACAATGCTTCAGCTACTGTATTTATACAGTCTTTATAACTTGCAAAATCTTGTGCAGAATTTATTGGATCTCTATCATAGGCTTTATATCCAAATAAGTTTTTCTTTTGAGTCGCTAAATAAGATGTCCCCCATGCACTTTCGTGAATAGCGATAGAAGCTAAAAATATTCCATTTACTTGATATTTTTGCTCGGCATTGTAAAATGCTTCTGCATTATCTGAAAATATATTATTTCTATCACTTGCATTATAACCTAAAACTGTTTTAAAATCTTTTAAATTTAGACCACTAGCTTGATTTAAATTCATATTTATGTTTAGTCCTTCTTTTAATTTTGCAATTCTATTCCTTTCTTTGATTTTTGGGGTTTGAGATTCTGAGGTTAATTTATCATTTTGAAGATAGCCTTCATTATCTTTATATTTTACTTTTGTCCATTCATTTGATACTTCTAAAACTTCTAAATTTAAATATCTGTTTATTGTAGTCAAAGTATCTGACTTTTTATTTGCTTCTTTTTTTAAGTCTGACTTTTCTAACAAATAAACTTCATCACCAATATGTATTTTTAGTTTCTCCAAAAACTCTGATGTACCAACATGTATTATTTCATTTTTTGGTTCTTTAGTTACTATACTTTCTATAATTTCTTCTCCAACTAATGTTTTTTCATCATATTGTTGCAAAGCAGTAACTTGTTTTGTTCCCTTTTTTCCTTTAGTCTCTACTACTTCTTCTCCTTTTGGAATTTGGTCATCATTCTGTTTTTCTGTAGCAAAGTCTATGCTTCTTTCTTCATTTATTAATTTTTTATTTGCATAATTATTCTGAACCATTAATTCTAGAATATCTACAGAATTTTGATTTGGTTCAACATTTACTTGTTCTTCCTTTGATGAATTGTCATTGTCAATATCAATATTATTATCACTAGCAAAAACATAATTCTTAAAAAAGGCTATTAATAGAGAAACTATCATTGCTAAAACTAGAATCCAAAATATACTTATTTTTAGTATTATCTGGCCATTTACCTTTTCCTTTTTCATATTTTCTCCCTCTTATATTTATTCATTTATATGATATACTTTTTTATTATGTTTGTCAATGGAAATCTTTTGTTTTTTAAAATATGTTATCAAGAACAACTGGTCAATTTACTTGAAAAAAAAATTATTTTGTTATATGATAATTTACACATAAGTAAGAATTTATTAAATAATGTTATTTTCAAATTCTTAAACAATTAAATAACATTTTATATGTATCAATATTTGGTACTATAAAGAATAGGAGTTTTTAAATGAGAAATAGTAAAAAAGAATTTAACCCCGAATTCAAAAATTTTAGAGAGATTGTTAATTATGCCTCAAATAAGTATAAAACAAATACTGCATATATATATAAAGAAAATCCAAATGAAAACCCTCCAAAATATGTAAAAAAGAGTTTTGAACAAACTGGTAAAGACATAAAAGCTTTTTCAACAGCACTTTTAAATGCAAATTTTAGTTCAAATAAAGTTGCTGTAATTGGTACAAATAGGTATGAATGGATAGTTAGCTATTTTGCAGTTACTTGTAGTGGAAAAGTTATTGCACCCATGGACAAAGCTCTTCCTGAAGAAGAAATTCGTTCTTTAATAAAAAGAAGTGAAGTTGAAGTCGCTATTTTTGATAAGAAATATTTAGAAATTTTCAAAAAAATAAAACATGAATTCTTTAGTAAATTAAAAACTTTAATTTGTATGGATGATATAGATGATCCTGATGTTATAAGTTTTAACAAACTTTTACAAGATGGAAGAGTTTTAGTTTCAAATGGTAATACAAAATTTGATGAAGTAAAAATCGATGAAAATGCAATGGCTATAATGCTCTTTACATCTGGAACTACAGATAAAGCAAAAATTGTTATGCTTTCACAAAATAATATTTGTAGCAATATTTATGCATACCAAAATCACTTTATAATGTTGCCATCTGATACCCTATTATCATTTTTGCCTATTCATCACACATTCGAATCAAGTATTACAATTATTTATGGTTTCTATTGTGGTGCAAGAGTTGCATTTTGTGATGGTATTAGGCATATTGCTGATAATCTAAAAGAATATGAAGTAAGTATTTTTGTTGCAGTTCCACTTTTACTTGACACTATGTATAAAAAAATTCAAAATGGTATTGCTTCACAAGGTAAAACAAATCTTATAAATAAACTTACAAAATTTTCAAATAGTTTGCAAAAACATCACATAGATATTAGAAGAAAATTGTTTAAATCTATTTTGGACAAGTTTGGTGGAAAATTAAGAATTATCCTTTATGGAGCAGCATCTTTGGATAAAGACACAATAGTAGGTTTTAAAAATTTTGGTATAGATTCTATTCAAGGCTATGGTCTTACAGAGACATCTCCAGTCCTAGTCGCAGAAAGCGAAATAAAGCACTGCCCAGGCTCTGCAGGATATCCTCTTGACAATGTAGAAATAAAAATATATGAGCCAGATAAAGATGGCGTTGGCGAGGTATTAGCTAAAGGTCCAAATATCATGCTTGGATATTATAAAGACGAAAAGAAAACAAAAGAAGCATTTGTTGATGGTTGGTTTAGAACTGGAGACTATGGATATATAGATAATAATGGATTTTTATTTATAACAGGTAGAAAAAATGACATAATAGTTTTAAAAAACGGAAAAAATGTTTATCCACAAGAAATTGAATTTCTAATTAACAAATTACCTTATGTTGCAGAATGTATGGTATTTTCTAGAGATCAAAGTAAAACAGATACTATGCTTGTTGCAAAAATTGTTTATGACCCTCAGGCAATTTCAGAAACATTTCCAGGTGCAAAAAAAGAAGACTATGAAACATTAATTTGGAATGACATAAAAGAAATAAATCAAACATTGCCAAACTTTAAACATATAAAGAAAATCATCATTACAGATAAACCTATGAGTAAAACAACTACTCAAAAAATTAAAAGATATGAAGAAATAAAAAAATGTAAATAAATTTCAAAAAAGAACTGTCCCTCTTTCAAAAGGGGCAGTTCTTTTTTAAGAACAAAAACTTTACCATACTGAGTTAAAGCAATTAACTGATTGCAATGTATATACTCTCATTTTTTCACTTCTTCTAGAACTACTTTATTTTGATTTAAACTTTCTTTAACATTTATCACCCTTTGGTTTGATGATCCTCTCCAGTCAAGAGTTGGATCATGTAATTCATCTTTATATTGCCCATCTACAACAACATCTAAATAATTCAATACTGGTTTACCTTTAAGGTAGTTTTCATAAGTATAACCAGTCCATGCCCATAAATTTTTATTTGGGTATCTTTCTTTAAATGCTTTTGCAAGCTTAGTAGTTCCATCAATATTTTTAGGATTCATTGGCTCTCCTCCTAATATTGAAAGTCCCTCGATATAATCATTTTTGCAAAGATCTAAAACCTTTTCTATTGTTTCATCTGTAAACTCTTTTCCCCCTGTAAAACTATGTGTTTCTTGATTAAAGCAATTTTTGCAATTAAAATCACATCCTTGCATAAAAATTGAAACTCTAACTCCAGGTCCATCAGAAATATCCATTTTTCTAATTTTATTATATCTCATTTTACTTCCTCCTATCACTTTTAAAAGTGACAGCTCTTTTTTGAAAAAGATCTGTCACTCTTTCAAAGAAGAACCGTCCCTTTTCGAAAGAGAACCGTCCCCTTTTGAAAAAGAACCGTCCCTAAATAAAATTAAGCGTCTTTATTGTCTATATGTAATACTCTTTCTTTTATTTCCTCTGTTCTTCCTTTGTTCCAGAAATTGCTTCCAATATATCCACATGTACGTCTTGCAACATTTAATGTGTTGTGGTCTCTATTTCCACAGTTTGGGCAATACCATTCTAAGTTTTCATCTATCAAAATTTCTCCATCAAATCCGCATTTTTGGCAGTAATCTGATTTTGTATTTAATTCTGCATACATAATATTGTCATATATAAATTGAATTATTTGGATTACAACTTTTAGGTTATTTTGTAAGTTTGGTGTTTCTACATAAGAAATTGCTCCTCCTGGGCTTAATCTTTGGAATTCACTTTCTATTTTTAATTTTGAAAATGCATCTATTTCTTCAAATACAGGAATATGATATGAATTTGTAATATATAGTCTATCTGTAATTCCTTTAATAACTCCAAATCTATCTCTTAAGCATTTTGCAAATTTATATGTTGTTGATTCTATTGGTGTTCCATATACACTGTAATCTATATCTTCTGTTTCCTTCCATTCTTTGCATTTGTCATTCATTTTTTGCATAACTTGAAGCCCAAGTTCTTTGCCTTTTCCATCATCTGTATGACTATGTCCTGTCATATATTTAACACATTCGTATAGTCCTGCATATCCTAAAGATATTGTAGAATATCCTCCATGTAATAATGGATGAATGCTTTCACCTTTATCTAATCTTGCAAGTGCTCCATGTTGCCAAAGGATAGGTGCTACATCACTTGTAGCTTTTGCTAATCTCTCATGTCTTAACTGTAATGCTCTATGGCATAATTCAAGTCTTTCATCAAATATTTTCCAGAATTTGTCTATGTCTTTGTTTGATGATAATGCTACATCTACTAAATTTATTGTAACAACACCTTGATTGAATCTTCCATAATATTTTCCTTTTCCTTCTACATAATTTTTGGCTTTTGCAACATTTCCCTTACTTATTGATCTATCTGGTGTTAAGAAAGATCTGCATCCCATACATGGATAACAATCTCCTTCTCCATATTCATTTTTCTTTAATTCTTTCATAACTTTTTCAGAAATATAATCTGGCACCATTCTTTTAGCAGTACATTGTGCTGCAAGTTTTGTCAAATACCAATATTTTCTTCCTTGCTTAATATTATCTTCTTCAAGAACATATAAAAGCTTTGGAAATGCTGGTGTTATATAAACACCTTTTTCATTTTTCATTCCTATAATTCTTTGCCTAAAGAATTCTTCTGTTATCATAGCAAGTTCTTCTTTGTATTCTTCTGTTTCTCCTAAATAGAAACAAACACTTAAAAATGGAGATTGTCCATTTGTAGTTGTCATTGAATTTATTTGATATTGGAATGTTTGAACTCCAGCTTCTACTTCTTTTGCCAAATCTTCCTTTGCATATTTTACACAATCTTCTTTAGAAAATCCTCTTTTTTGATATTTGTTTATATAGATATTATAGCTATCTCTTATAAAAGGAGCTAAATGAGTCATTGTTACAGTTGCTCCACCATATTGACTAGATGTAACTGCTGTAATAATTTGTGTAGCAATTGTCATTGCTGTTATGAATTTGTGTGGTTTTTCTATTAAAACACCATTTATATTTGTTCCATTTTGTAACATATCTTCAAGATTTATTAAATCACAATTGTGTAATGCATTTTGTGCAAAATAATCAGCATCATGAAAATGTATAATTCCTTCATCATGTGCTTTTACAATATCTTCTGGAAGTAAAAATCTTCTTGTGATATCTGTACTTGTAATTCCTGCTAAATAATCTCTTTGTGTTGTAACAACTGTAGCATTTTTATTAGAATTTTCGCTATTCCAATATTCACTTTCACCATCTATGAGTTCTTTTATAGTTTGATCTGTAGTATTTGCTTTTCTTACAAGCTCTCTTGTATAACGATATGTAATGTATTTTTTGGCTAACTGATATTTTCCAGTTTCCATCAATTTTTTTTCTATTATATCTTGAATATCTTCAACCAAAATTCTTTTTTTACCAAGATCTTGAATGTATTTTATTATTTCTTCTATTCCTTCTTTTGATATTCTTTCTCTTCCGTGAACTTCATTGTTTGCTTTTTGTATTGCAGTTCTTATTTTATCTGGATTATAGTCAACTATTGATCCATCTCTTTTTATAATCTTCATATCTTTTTTGCCCCCTCACTTTTTCTTGAATTATAACATAGAAAAATTAATAATCTGTTGCAATTGCAACAGATTATTTTGTGCTTTTTTCTTTCAATTCATTATTCAAGCTTGCAACGAAATATTACATTTATATTACAAATTAAGTTAGTTTTTATGTTACTTCATTATTTATCTCTTTTGCTACATTTCTTCCACTTCTCGCTGCCCACGCTATTGTTGACTTATTATTTGCCAAATCTCCAATTGCATAAATTTTGGGATTTGAAGTCATACCTTTTTCATCAACTTTTATATATCCATATTTTGTGCATTCTAATCCAAGCTCTTTTGCTTCATTTGCTGGTACAGAGCCAATTGCCATTACAACATAATCAGTATCTATCGTATAATTGCTATTTTCTATATTTACAGGTGAGGGTCTTGTCTCTCCTTCTTTTTTAATTAACTTTGTTTTTATTAATTCTACTTTTTCGACATTTTTTTCTCCGATAATTTTTACAATATTATTTTGAAATAAAAACTCTACACCCTCATTCATAGCAGATTCTATTTCTTTTGACTCTGCCGGCATCTCATCTCTTGACCTTCTATATGTAACAATAACTTTTTCTGCGCCTAGCTTTTTTACGGTTCTTGCAGTATCCATTGCTACATTTCCTCCACCATTGACAACTACAACCTTACCTTTATAATCTGGATGAAGATTATATTCTAATAATTCATTTCCTCCAAAAACCCCTTCTAAATCTTCTCCATCAATATTCATTTTTGCAGAATTATTTGCACCAAAAGCTAAAATAACATTATCATATTCTCTTTCTAAATCATTTATATAAAGATTTTTTCCAAGTTGCATATTATATTTGACATCTATTCCAAGATTTAAAATTAAATTTATTTGATTTTGGACAACTTCTTTAGGAAGTCTAAAATCTGGAATTCCATAAATAAGTAATCCTCCTAAATTGCCATATTTTTCATATATTGTAACATTATGTCCTTTCATTGCTAAGAATGCTGCTGCAGTAAGTCCTGCAGGTCCTCCTCCAATTATTGCAATTCTTTTTTGTTTTTCAAAATTTTCTTTTTTAATCTGATAATTATTTTCTAAAGCCCAATCTCCGGCAAAAGTTTCCAATTTTCCGATATTTACAGGATTTCCTTTTATCCCTCTAACACATGGCCCCATACATTGCTTATAATGTGGGCAAACTCTTCCACATATAGCAGGCAATACTGTAGTTTGATATAAAATATCAGCAGCTCCTTTATAATTTTCTTCTTTTATTTTTTCTATAAATTCTGGGATATTATTATTTAATGGGCAACCAATATTACTACATGGCTTATTCTTGCAATGTAAACAATATTCTGCTTCTTTTTTTATTTCTAGATTCATAAATTTTGCTCCCCTCTGAATTATTTTTGCACCTTGTGGAATTTTTTATAATACTACAAAATGGAATTTAATAAATTATTTTTTCATTAATTTTACAACACTATTCAAGTCACTTAGAAATTCAATTTTTTTTGTTTCATCACGAAGTAATGCAGCTGGGTGCCATGTTGGCATATACATAATTCCTTTTTTTTCGATCCATTTACCTCTACTAGTAGTTATTTTATACTCTTTTCCAAAAATGTTTTGTAGTGCAATTTTTCCAAGTAAGACAATTATTTTAGGCTTTATTATCATTACCTGATTTCTTAAATAACCTATACATGCCTTTATCTCATCCTCTTCTGGATCTCTGTTAAAATGAGGTCTGCATTTAACAATATTTGCAATATATACATCTTTTCTATTAATTTCTAATATATCAAAAGCCTTATTCATCAATTGCCCAGCTTTACCCACAAATGGCTCTCCTAATCTATCTTCATCTCCACCTGGACCTTCCCCTATAAACATTACATCTGCATTAGGATTTCCAACTCCAAATACAACATTCTGCCTTGTTTTACACAATTTACATTTTCTACAATTTAACATACTTGATTTTAATTCATCTAAATTTTCATACATTATGTTACACATCCTTAATTTTTATTTTCAAAAGGGGACGGTTCTTTTTCAAAAGGGGACGGTTCTCTTTCGAAAGAGAACCGTCCCCTTTTGAAAAAGAACCGTCCCCAAATGAAAGAATTAAATTTCTACCCACACAGAAACTGATTTTCCTTTTACTTTAAATATTCCAAATCCCTGTTCATCTATTGTAATTATGTCTTCACAATTTGATAATGAATCTATAAATTGACACCCTGCAAATTTTTCTCCTATATACATTCTTTTTTCGCCGTCTCCTGCATTTGATATTAAAACTGCTAAGCCTGATTTTAAGTGTTCATCATCACCTTCTCTTGTCCAGCCAATGTAATTTCTATTGTCAAAATAATCTGTTTGATTTCCATAAGCCTTTTCCTTTCTAAGTTTTATTAATGTGTCAAGATTATATATTGGCTTTATTTCATCATGTGGTATTCCGTAAAAGTCTCCATAAAATACACATGGATATCCTTCACTTCTTAGCAAAATAATACTATATGCTGGTAGTTTAAACCAATTGTTTATAAAACTTTGTAGGCTTTGACCTGGCTGGGTATCATGATTATCAACAAATGTTACTGCTCTGTTTGGATTTTCTTTCATAAGTGTATTATTTAATATTGTTGCTAAATCATAATTGTCATCATTTGAAGCATTAAAAAAATTATAATGTAATGGAACATCAAACAATGATATCTCTCCTTCTGTTTCTGTTATATACCTATGTAGTCTTTCTTTATCCGTTGACCAATATTCTCCAACTGTAAATAAATTTTTGGATATATTTTCTCTTATTCTTTTTATAAAATCTTTATAAAAACTTGCATTTATATGTTTTACAGCATCTAACCTAAAGCCTGTAACTCCAGTTGTCTCTATATACCATTTAGCCCATTTGTAACATTCTTCTACTACCTCTGGGTTTGTAAAATCTATATCTGCTCCCATTAAATAATCATAATTTCCAAATTCTTCATCTACTGCATCATCCCATTTTTTATCTTTAAATTTAAAAATTGCATGTTCTTTTGATTTGTCATCATAATCTATTCCGTGGAAATGAGTCCAATTCCACTCAAAATCTGAATATTTATGATGTCTGCCTGGAAATGTAAATTTAGTTGCTACTCTTACTATTTCTTGATTTGAAAGTTCTTTATAATGATCTCCCCAATCTACTTTTGTTGCTGGAATCGTTTGTAACATATCTGCTCCCATTTTATGATTTAATACTACATCTGCATATACTTCTATTCCTGCTTGTTTCAATGTTTCTATGCAATTTATATATTCATCTTTTGAACCATATTTTGTTTTAATACTTCCTTTTTGGTCAAATTCTCCTAAATCATATAAATCATAAACTCCATAGCCTACATCATCTTTTCCAGCCATACCTTTATATGCAGGTGGAAGCCATAATGCTGTAATTCCTATTTCTGATAGTTTTTCTGCATTTTCTGCTACCATATTCCATAGATTTTGATTACATTCCATATACCATTCAAAATATTGCATCATTATACCATTTATTTTTTTCATTTTACTATACCTTCTTTTGGTTTTTTTATTAATATTTGATTAATATTATAGCATTATTTTTTTACAAATTCCATATATTTTATTTTTTTCTTCAAAAATCCGAGTTTTTTTTCAATTTACTAAAACAATTTTTATATTTATTTTTAAAAAGACTATTAGAAACATTTTTCTACATATTTCATAAGATACCTTAGGAGGTATATCATGTTTTTTAATACATTAATATTAGCAATATCCAGCAGTATAGATGCTATTGGTATTGGAATTACTTATGGTCTAAAGAAAACAAAATTTTCTTTTTTTAGTAGATTGATATTTTTTATAGTATCCATAACAGCAACTTCATGCTCTCTATTTTTTGCAGGCATTTTAAAAAAATTTATTTCTCAATCTATTGCAAATTTAATTGGTGCATTTTTAATTATTGGAATTGGTATTTACACAATTATTAGTAATTTAAAAAACTCTTCTTCTAATAATTTTGATCTTGATAATTCAAATGACATTAACTTAAAAGAAGCTTTTATACTTAGTCTGTCATTAACTACAGATAGTATATGTGTTGGAGTCGGTGGAAGTATGATTGGAATAAATAGTTATCTTTTTCCCCTATTTGTAGCCAGTATACATCTAACATTTCTTTTATTTGGTGACTTTCTAGGCAAAAATTTGTCATCTATCAGCAAATTGCCAAATCGTATCTGGACTATGATTTCTGGTTCTCTTTTAATTATTATAGGTTGTACCAAATTACTTTAATTTTATTTTAGGGATAGAACAATTGAAAACAGATCTTTAAAAGTCTGTCCCTCTTTAAAAATGAACCTGTCCACATTTAAAAGAGGAATCGCATTATTTGCGATTCCTCTTAAATAGTCTTATAAAGTTTTATAAAACTTTCTTTTTAATTATTACAATTCCTGCTGTTAATATTGCAAGTGAAATTATTCCTGTTGCTATATATAATACTGGTGAAATTTTATCATTA
>OCTW013368997.1_pt1 | contig 11444 bp, 8 predicted proteins | sample 1539671 | NCBI WGS metagenome assembly OCTW01 (sample SAMN02144230, study PRJEB22623) | gut metagenome | biome: sheep rumen | host: Ovis aries | place: New Zealand | reverse complement strand
CTTGTTGGGTTATCAGGTTATTAGGTCGTAAGGTCATGAGGTGAAATATGTTTAATTGTGGTGAATAGTTGCCTAATATCACCTTAAAACTTTGAAGTAAAGCGACCTCAAAACCTTAAACCTCAACGAAACTGAAGCTTGCGAAAGTTGAGTTAATTGATTAAAGTAATGTCTTCAGAATGCCATGTGCAGTTGTAGTGTCATACTGTATATGTTACGGTAGGAATCGTTGAGTTTGCCCTCGCTGTCAATGTAGGGAGAGAAACAAGTGTTCCAGTTACCCTGCAGGCCTATGTAAAGGTGCCGCGTGAGCAGATACTGTACGTCGAAGCCCACCATGGCATTGGTATGTGACACGTTGCGCAGGGCTGTCTGTTCAAAGAATGTAAGTTCGGGGAAAGAACCGAAGCCGGTCATCAGCGATACAGCAGAGATGTTGTCACTGTTGAAAAACAGTTTCCCTTTCATTCCCACGTTGTAGTACAGACTGTTGTTCATTACCGTTATGTTCGTGTTGAGCGATGCCCTTATGCGCTCCCATGCCTTCTCTATTGACGGGGTGAGCATAAAGATGTTGAACTCATCGTTTAATGCCTCTGTAGATTCTTCGCCGTTGCCCAGATACAGATAAGTCTTCGGGGTGCGCCTGTAACCCATACGGAGCGACGGAGTCCATCCCTGGTCCATTGCATAGTTTGCCGATACGTTGGCGCCAAACTTATTGAAGAACTTTGTTGAGAATGATATGTCGGCCATTCCGCTCCAGCGGTGACTGAAGGTGTGCTCCCACTGCGCCATGAATTCCAGTCCTACGCCCCCGGCTTCCGACTCCTTGCCGTCATGATATCCGTCGATGCCCTTATAGCTTATCTGTCCGGTGTAGGTGTCCTCCTTGCCAATACGGCTGTAGCTTACTGTGGCTATGGAATACAGGTGAGCCCTTGACGAGATGCCCTCCTGTCTGTTGTCATAGAAAGCCTGCGTGTAGGATGCGTCAACACGGTTCTTCAAGGCGCGGAATCCCAGGTAGCGCATGTGCTCGTAGTATTCCTGTTGCTCAGCGTTGCCCGGCTCATAGTAACGTCTCTGGTAGTCATAGGCGCTGGCAAAGTCTTTCAGGTGTTCGCTGGCGAGTCCCTTAATGTATAGCAGTTCCTTGTTTTCAGGGTCGTAAACCAAAGCCGTGTCTGTAATCTGCATGGCTGTCTCGGGCATGTGCTCCTTCAGCAGTTCCTGTGCCCACTCGGCAGTAATACCTGAATGGGCAGCGATATATAGAGGCGACTCATATTCGCCCGTTTTCCTCTTGCCAGGGTTTACCAGGTCGAGAGCCTCAGTGTTGCGCTTCTGCTGACGCAAGGAAACAGCCTGCTTTATTACGAAATATGGAGAGTCGGGGTAACGCTCGCAGCCCATCTCTGCATACTTCCTGAACAAGTCCTCGCGCTTCAGCGTCTGACTCATGTTTATGCAGCACCTCAGTGCCGCCTCGCTTTCGGGCACCACCTCCAGCAGTTCCTGTGCCAGTGCAAGAGCCTCGCCGTAGTTCTCCTCTTCTGTCAGCGCATGAAGGCGGTCTGCCACCATCTCCTCGTAAGCAGAGGCGTAGCGGTTTCTGTTTGCAGAGTCAGTCTCAGCAGCCTTCAGGAACAGTTCTTTGGCTTCCCTGAACCTGTTCAGACGTGCCAGACAGATGATGCGCATTGACATGGCAGCCGGCCATGACTCATGGTCGGGGGGCATCAGCTCGGTGGCATGCAGCAGGTGGTCGATGGCGTCAGTCCACTGCTGTTGTGCCATGTCGGTAATACCCAACTGCAGCATCATGTCGGCGTATGCAGCCTTCAGTTCCTCGTCATCGGGATTATTTGTGTAAAGTTCCTGCAACACCCGCCTGGTAGCGTTCTCGTTGCCCATGCGTTTCTCCAGTGTGTATAGCTTCATAAGCAGAGGCTTGGTGCGTCCCTCACGTCGCATGGCATCAGAAAGATATGCCCTTGCATCGTCGAAGTACCCCCTGGTGAGCGACGTGTTGAGCAGATAGTTGAAGGCATCACGGTCATGAGTCTTGGCATAGAGCTTGCCGTTCATCTCGTAAGGGTCACGGGTGCGTGCGTCGGCAGCCGCCTCGCGTAGCAGGTTGGTGTATATGCTTGACGACGGACTCTTCTGCGCCATGCGCAGAGCCTGTGAGTAGTTACCCATCTCGGCGTGTATGCCGATGATTTTGTTTGTCAGTTCGGCATTGCCGGGAAAGCGTGCCAACCCTCTGTTGCCTGCGCCTATGGCACGGTCGTTCTCACCCATGCGCTGGTAGATGCCCATCAGTTCTATGTAGTACCCCAGGTTATCGGGGTCCATCTCCAGCCATTTCTCCAGTTCGAGTGCCGCCTGCTCCGCACTGCTCTTCCTTACCAGTTTGTCAACGCTCCTGCGATGCAGGTTGGTAAGGTCGCTCCTTACCAGACTGTCGTTGGGGTATATGCGTGCCAGTCGCTCCAGTGCGGCATCAGCCTCTACGTTGTTGTGTATCTTGCGGTAGAGTGAAATCTTCCTGCGCCACAGGTCACGGTCATAGGGCTGGAACTCCAGCAGTTCGTTGATATAGCATATAGCGCTGCTGTAATGCTTTGAGGCATCCTCCACGTCCACCATTACGCGCTTAGCCTTGTAGTGCTGGTCGTTAGTCTGTATAGCCCGTATGAGGTTGTAGCGAGCCTCGCTCAGGTGTCCGGTAACGTAGTAGTACCTGCCGTTGAGGTATCTAAGGTCGGCATCGTCGGGCCACTCCTCAAGGCCGTTGTTTATTTCGCGCTTGGCGGCAGTCCAAGAGTTGGAGTGGATGAAAGATTCTGCCCTTGATACATAGTATTTTGCCCTGTGCGCCTTGTCTTGCGCCATGGCAATGAGCGGCATTATCATGAAGGATAGGAGGAAGACCAAACCCATCAGTCCTTCAGCCTTTGACCTTCGTCCTTCAGCCTTTGACTTTCGTCCTTCAACCTTCAACTTTAGTCCTTCAACCTTCAACCAAAAACTTATATTATATATGTTATGCATTCGGAGTCTTGTTAGCTTTGTTCTTCTTTACACCCGTGCGCTGTATAGGCTTCCACACGGCGGTGGTCTGGGTGATGAAATTAAAGTAGCCCACTATGGAGCAATATGTCACGATGGGGTGGAATATGATAGGTTCGAACATGGCGGCGATAAACATTTTCAGGTAAGTGCGTTTCCTGTTGTGCCAGTTCACGGCTTTGGTGGAGTAGTCGAATGTGAGGACACACACCGCCATGAGTATGGCGAACATATAAACCATGCCGAAGATGACGAGCGACGCCTCCCAGTTTATTCCGTCGATGATGAGCAGCCACAGCATGAACAGTGCGCCAAGCAGTTCCAGTACGGGGGCAATGAACTCAAACAGAAAGATATAGGATAACGTGAAGATGCCGATAGGTCCGTAGTGGGGGTTGAAGAACAGTTTGCGGTGGTGTGATACAATCTCAAACAGTCCGCGTGCCCACCTGGTGCGTTGTCTGTAGAAAGCCTTCAGTATGCTTGGTCCCTCGGTCCAGCAGCACACTTGCGGCACCTGCGCCAGACAAAAATCCTGATTGCTGTTCTTCATATATGTCACCATACGCAGCAGCATGTCCATGTCCTCTGCCATGGATGTCTGGTCATAGCCGCCCGATTTCACTACCACGTCAGTGTCGAAGAGTCCGAAGCCACCCGATATGTTAGGCAGGGCATTGATGCTTGCCCATCCCAGTTTACCCACGAGGAAAGAGCGCAGGTACTCCATCTGCTGGAACAGCGGCAGTATGCGTGACGGCTCCCTTGCCTCTATCACCCTGCCGTCGCCTATCAGGCAGCCGTTGTTCATCAGCATGGTGGCGCTCACGCCTATCATAGGCTTGTGACTGTTGACTACAAGCCACATCATGCGGTAGAGCGCCATGGGCTCCACGATGCAGTCCACGTCGGTACAGACGAAATACTTGTTGTTGCACACATTGATGCCGGCATTGGAGCCGTCGCTCTTTCTACCGCCATGCTCCTTGTCAACCACCACGAGTTTGCTGAACTTAGGGTTACTTGATTTCAGCACGCGCTTGATAGGCTTTGAGGGTACCTTCATGGCGATGTCATACGGCACCTCCACCAGTTGGAACTCGTTAAGCAACAGTTCCATGGTGCGGTCGGTACTTGCATCGTTCACAATGATAATCTCATAGTTGGGGTAGTCTATCTGCATTAGCGAATAGACATTGTCGATGATAGTCACCTCCTCATTGTAGGCTGGTGCGATGATAGATACCCCTGGGGTAAGGGGCGAGCCTTCCATCAGATACTTCAACGTAGTATCAGACGGCATGTCTATCTTCATCTTCTTCTGTGCCCTGTAGCTTTGAACCACGAGAAACAGATAGCTCAGCAGTATGGCTATGGAGTAGGCAAAGATGATGTAACAGAATGTATAATAGAATGTCATCCACATACTTTTGTAAATTTAGATTAAGGGTGGTGGGTGATGGATTAAGGATTGTTTGACAATAAACCTTACACCTTATTCCCCATCTTCTTTATTATCTTCCTCCTTATTCCCTTCTTCTCTTATAATGAATCATATATAAACGGTTTCTACGGAAGGACGGTAAGCCTGCTCCTTGTCAAGCTTTATCGTAGCCAGCGTTGCGGGGTTGTAGAAGAAAGAGAAAAAGCTGTGCTCGTTCTCAGTCTTTGCCACCTCTAACTTCTGGAACTGTGCCAGTCCTTCCTTGCCATAGTTGTAAAGGCATCGCAGGGCCTCGAAGCGCACGTGAGGGTTTATCTCTTCCTTGTATTCATCCACCAGCATCTTGAGGCTGTTGCCTGTTCCCATGCGCGTGACGGCGTGCATGATAGCCACCTTAGTGTCGTCAGGTTGCATGAGGATGGAGTCGGTAAGCAGATCCTCGCTCTCACGATAGTTGAGGTATCCCCATGTGCGTGAAATCTCCTCCTTGAGTTTCTTATGACTGCTCAGGCGGAAGAGGTCTTCAAGCTGGGCGCAGTAATCCTTCTGTCCGAAGCGGCGCATCAGCCTTACAAACACACACTGCGTGTTGGGATTCTTCTGATGAAGTGCCCAGCTGGCAAGGTTTGGCAGCTTGACACCGCTTTTCCTGCGGCGCTGCAACAGAAATCCCAGTTCAATCTCGTCGTATATGCAGCAGTTGTCATCAAAGAAACTGGTCTCGAAATAGTCCAGGTTGCTGTCAGAGCTTGCCATGATGGAGGCATACATGGCAAGGCGCTGCACATATTTGTTCTTAGATACACGCAATTGGTTGACTACCCACGGACTGACATACAACTTAAAAGTGCGTAGCATAGACAAGGCATCGCGCTTACGCCTGTAGTTGCCTATGCTCGTTGACTTCTCAAGAAACTCACGCAGGGAGAAAAGGTTTATGAGCTGGTGGAGGTTGTCGTAGCGTCCTTGTGCGGCATTGCCTGATATACACTTGAAATATATCATCCTGCAGAAAAGCAGTTTCTCCCTGTTGTCGCGTAGCACATCCTTCTTGTTCCTCAGCTCCTCGTCCACGCCGAGAAGGTCTATCACCTCCTGTCTCGTCATGTTAGGCTTACACTCGGCAGACAAGAGATACTCCACGGCCTTCCCGAAACGCTCCTCTAAGCGTCTCGTGGTCTTTGCCCATCGTGCACGGTGCCTCATTCTGTCGAGTGTGATAAAAATGAGACATACAATACCCATAGAGCATAGCATGATGATTGTGGCTGCTATCCTTACCTCTATAGGGAAATCACAATATGCCTTGTAGAGATATGTCAGCCAATACGTAGCGTATGCCCACCATAGGTTAGCATAATACGTTATCCAAGAAATAGTATCCATTTGATAGTTAGATGTTTTCAGAGAACCCAGTATAAAGTATGGTCCAGTAAACCATAACATTGTTTTACCTTGAGATGTCTTTGTTTCTTTGCGGTGCAAAATTATGAAAAAATGTATAAAGTCCAAAGTATCAGTATGATATTGAAGAATAACCGAACGGAAAATGAAGAATTAGTGTATCGGCTTTTTTTGAGTAACGAGTTTCCGTACCATCGTTTGACGTAAAAGTGTAGCCTGTTTTTTTGCACCGTTGTGATCACAAAGTGGAAAATACCGGAATAGGACATTTTGGTGATTTGGTACTTTCAATTTTGACTACAAAAAAACGCAAACTAGAGAAAAAAGAGGTGCGTTTTGGGCATCTGTATGGCAGTAAAAGGACATTTTTTATGTTTTTTTTTGTGAAAGCATAGCTTTTACATCGTCATTCGATAGCTTTCATGATGAGAAACGATAGCTTTTACACCCTGAAAGCATAGCTTTTGCGACGCAAAAGCTATCATATTACATCGTGATTTTCAAACCCTCTCTTGAAAATCAGCAAGTTACAACCTTCTTGAGATTTCGATAAAATCGACCAGCCGTAAACTTTTTTGAAAAACAGCCCTCTATTTCGACTTAAAACAGGGTGCAGAATAGGACAAAAAAGGTTAAAGGTGAAAAATCCGATGACGGAAGAATCTGTCTTATATTTATGATTTAGTAAGGCTGGGAATCCAGCAAAAAATCATACACATTTAATATCAGTATGCCATCCTCATTCTGATATGTAGGCTGCATTGCGTCGCCTACTATGAGTATTTTCTGGAAATCATCATTTATACGGCGCAGGGAGTTTAGCTCCTGTTCCATTTTTTCTTGCGAAGGAAGTGCCAGTGCCGATTGTATGTAGTGACGCTTGTAACCACTGTTACATACAAAATCCACCTCAAGCGTGCTACGGTAACTCTTGCCCTCGCTGTTTTTTCCGTTTACGGATACCTCACCCACATCAACAGAAAAACCTCGCAGACGCAATTCATTATATATCATGTTCTCCAACAAGTGCGTACGTTCCGACTGTCTGAAGTTTATCCGCGCATTACGCAGTCCTAAGTCTTCAAAATAGTATTTGCTCGTAGTGCTTATATACCGTCTTCCCTTTATGTCATATCTTATCGCTCTCTCAAGTATGAAGGCATCCTGCAACATATCAAGATACCTTTTTATTGTTTCGTATGATATGGTGCTTTTCTTCACACTGTGAAAAGTGTCTTGCAGTTTTTTAGCACTTACCAGTCCGCCTATGCCCGATGCAAGCATGCTTATCAGTTCCTCAAGGTCATCATCGTTCTTGATGTTGTATCGTTCCTTAATGTCCAGCAAGTAGGTATTTGTGAAAAGCGATTTCAGATAGTTTTCCTTCTGTTCCACAGTCTGCATCGTCACTGTCTGAGGCAAACCACCGTACGTCATATATTCGCGCAGGGCATCCTCTTTTCCCAAAGACGGCCTTGCAGAAAGGAACTCCTTGAATCCCAACGGACGTATATTCACCTCGTCACCACGCCCGCGAAACTCAGTAATGACATCCTTAGACAGGAATTTTGCGTTGCTGCCCGTTACATACACGTCGGCGTTACCTATATGCAACATACTGTTAAGCACATCCTCAAATTCATTGACATGCTGCACCTCATCTAACAGTATGTAATACATATTTTCATCCTTTATCCTGCTACGCACATAAGTCAGCAGTTCGTCAGGATTCCTTAATGCCTTGTTGAGACGGTCCTCTAAGTCTATCCTGACAATATGGTCGTCAGCTACGCCTTCTTCTAACAGATGCTTATAGAAAATCGTAAATAGCAGGTACGACTTACCAGAGCGTCTCATGCCTGTCACCACCTTTACCATGCCGTTATGTTTACGGCTTACCAGCCTCTGAAGATGATAGTCTCTTTTGATTTCCATACAAATATTTAGTTTTGTCTGGTGCAAATTTACTAATTTTTCTCTTTATCAAATCATTTTTACTCTAAAAAATTGCGTAAATACGCATTTTTTTAGAGTAAAAACATAAAAAAGCGCCTTTTTGCTCTGAAAAAATGCGTATTTACGCTTTTTTTCAGAGTGGAGGTACAGAAAATACACCGTGATTTCTTTCCAGTCTTTTTTAGAGAAAAACAAAGAGTAAAAATTGCTTTATAGGTACGTATTATGGAAAAGAATGTGATGACAGACCTCTAAACTAAATAGGAATACAAAAATCACATTCTATTTTGTATTTACGGAAAAATTATCAACTATACACTCATTAAATGAATATTAAAGAAGAGCTCAGAACCAGTGTAGTTGTTGAATTAAAATAAATCTGCAAATAAGGAAGGAAAGATTGCAGGAAAGAATAATATTTACTAACTTTGCAGTGAGTAAATTGACAATCGAATTGCAAGAATATAAAAAGCCATAAGAATTACACAAAATGAGAAAAAACAGACTGTTACTTCTGGCCTGTGCTGTCATAGCACTGGCACTTGGATTTTTGTCGTCCTGTATAAGGGACGAGGCTCCGGGTATGGAGTGCGACATCGAGAAGATGTGGGTGGAAGGCGAAGACTTAGAGCAGTACTTCTATGATGCTAACGATATGAAGAGGACGGTAATATCTACTGAGAGCGATATCGACTTCTCTGTACGCTCGGTTATCCTCATGCCAAAGCAGGTGGCGGTGCACTTTGACCTTACTCCCGGTGCAACGATATCTCCAGAGAACGGTTCCGTGCAGGATTTCAGTGATGGCGACGTGATTTATACCGTGACCGCCGAGGATGGTAAGACAAAGCGTGTGTACCGCGTGGGATTCAGAGAGGTGTCGCAGGCTGTGACCAACAGGACTAACAGTTTTGAGAACTATGAGGAGGTGCGTTACAGCTACAGTAATATATACTATCACCGTTTCCTCGAGTTGGACAAAGACGGCAATAAACTTTCAAATATATGGGCTTCAGGCAATGAGGGCTTCTGCCTGTCAATGCTCAGTAAGATTTTAGGCGGTCAGGGCGCAACTCCTGAGGAGTTCCCTACCGTGTCTGATCCCAACGGCCGCACTGGTCGCTGCGTGAAACTGCAGACACTGAGCACGGGTGACATGGGCAGGTCCACCAATCGTCCCATTGCGGCGGGTAACCTCTTCCTTGGTAAGTTCAATATCACATACGCTGCCACAAATTCCTTGCTTGCCACCGAGATGGGAATACCGTTTGCTGGTGAGCCTGTGAGAGTGACAGGTTATTATAAGTACAAGCGCGGTACGGAGTTTACGGGAGCCGACAGCAAAGTAATACCCGGTCGTCAGGATGAGGCTGACATCTATGCCGTACTCTATCGTAATAAAGACGAGAACGGCAATGCTGTGATGCTCAATGGCGGTAATGTACTCACCAGTCCATACATAGTGCGCAAGGCACGCGTGGCTTCCCTGCCGGAAACCGATGAGTGGACACCTTTCGATATGTTCTTTGAGGGTGATACACCTATAGACAAAGTACTGCTAGAGAACTTGGGGTATAATCTGGCGTTCGTGTTCTCTTCCAGCAAGAGTGGCGCAACCTTTGAGGGTGCCGTGGGCAGCACACTGTACATAGACGATGTGGTACTTTCAGTAAAATAGCAAGGAGGAATAAGGTATGAAAAAGACTATATATAATATCATAGCAATAACAATGCTGGTTGCACTCATGCCAGCCAAGGCTGTGGCCGGCGATTTCTGGGGCGACCTGCAGGTGAATGGACGTGCAGGCTATAACATTGGCGGCACTGCGCCAGTACCCCTTCCGCGAACCATTCGCAGCATAGAGAGCTACAGCCTCACACCGTCGTTCATGGTCGGCGTGGATGCAGAGCACAGCTTTGATGACAACTGGGGACTGATGGCAGGGCTGCGCATAGAGAACAAGGCAATGAAGGGTGCAGTCAAGACAAAGGCATACCACATGGAACTGGTGCGTGGCAACAGTGTGATGGACGGTTTGTTCACTGGTAAGGTGGAGCAGAACGTGACAGAGTGGATGGTAACCATTCCTGTGGAGGCCACGCTGAATGTGAGCCGTGTAGTAAAACTCAAGATGGGACCATACATCTCTTATGTCTTTAGCAGAAGTTTTGACGGTATTGCCTCTGACGGTTACCTGCGTCAGGGAACCTCTACCGGACCGAAGATTCTTCTTGGAAACAAGGAAGGAGAGTGGGCCACATACGATTTCTCCGACGACATGCGCAGTCTGCAATTCGGCATAGCCTTAGGCGCAGACTTCAAGGTCGGCAACCGTTGGGGACTGTCAGCAGACCTCAACTGGGGCATGACTGGTATCTTCAATTCCGACTTCAAGACAGTGGAGCAGACGCTTTATCCAATCTATGGCACCGTCGGAGTATTCTACAGACTGAAATAACTTGTAGGAATATAGGTATGTTACGACAATAGAAACGCATGGCACACAAACTCGTGTGCCATGCGTTTTGCTAATACCTATGTCTGTATCTTCGTGAAAACCACGCCTTGCAGATTCATATAAAACAACCTGTAAGGAAATCCCCACTCGTTATTTGCCCCAGACATCTCTTTTCTCTTTCCATCCTTCATCCTTCCATATCTCGCATAATTAAGATGGTTCTGCAAAAAAAACAGAGAAAAATATTGCAGGTAAGAAAAATAATTACTATCTTACGCAAATGTAAAGCACACGCTGAAAGCCTCGTGGGCTGAGGGGTGGGCTGACACATACACATAAAAGGCGTAACTGTACGCTTTGGTTTTGACTCAATAAGAATCTCGCAAATTCGTTATCGAAATGTCAAAAACAAAGCAGCGGGAACGCCCCTTAGGATGTTTCTATCAGACACATTCTGCCTTCGTTGTATAGGTGATGTCATGTTACCTTATATATAATGTGTGGCAGGATGGATGGTACAATATACATCTTACGTGGGGCTTTCAGCGTTGCTCGTTTCGACATTTCGGGCAATGCGAGAGCCTTTATTGAGTGGAACGAGCAAGCAGGCTGGCTCCACGTTCTTGTATGTGTATGCTAACGAACCTAATACAATTAACATCTGCCATGAGGAGCTGGGGGCGGGAAAAAAGATTATATATGAATTTACAAGGAAAAAAAGTAAGAGTGATTGCTAATTTGGTAACAGGAGAAAAATGTGAGGAGTTAATTGAACAATTTCAGAATGCTGTGAAAGAAGAACAGATTAATACATTAAAGAGAAGTATGCGAGAGAGGTTGGCTAAGCAAGGTAAAATAGTAGAGGATTGGAAAATCGTGCCATTGAACTAAACATTAACTAAAAGATGTACAAAGCTATATGTGTAAAGGAAGAGTGACTTTATTCTTGTTGGTATTCTTAATGTTAGCGAGCATCAATATATGTGCTGAAGAGGAATCAAAGGTTCTAAATATACCTTAATTCCGCAGCACTTTAATTTAACTTTCTTTATAAGTACCTGAGCAACAAAAAGTTGCTCAGGATTTGGCCATGTCAGATTTTT
>OCTW011616682.1_pt1 | contig 11448 bp, 10 predicted proteins | sample 1539671 | NCBI WGS metagenome assembly OCTW01 (sample SAMN02144230, study PRJEB22623) | gut metagenome | biome: sheep rumen | host: Ovis aries | place: New Zealand | reverse complement strand
AGCAGCTCGTGCGTCTGGATGCATTCCTGAATCCTGTCCTCTGACAGGGAATCTATAAAATAAAATCGGCATATTCCTCATCCACGGGTTCGTCGCTCACCGCCTCGCTCCTGGCGTATGAGAATTCATCCGACCCGAGCAGCGTCTCGACATTCATGTCCGGATTCTGGTACAGAATGTCCAGCAGCTCGATAAAGTCACGGATCACCTCACGCGGAGTGATATGGGAATCAGCGCCGATCCGCCCGTACTCGATCCGGATGAAAGTCACCAGATCCCCGGTGGAAATGCTCCTGGGATATCCGTACAGCCCCGCGTGCATGTCTGCAAGCTTCTCGCACAGCACCATCATCTCTTCGGAGGTCAGTGCCTCCAGGCGTATGACGGGAGCCAGAAGATCGCGGGAGCCTTCCCTGGAGAACTTCCCCTCCGAGAGCCGCGAGCGCAGCGCCTCATAGCTGTAGATGCCCCTCCTGGTATCCTCGACGCACTGGGGCGTCCCGCTCATGAGGATCCCGAGATACTGCGCTTTCCCCTGGAGCGTATCATTGTACATGGTAAGGATCTTCTCATAATTGTTGTTGCGCGTGATGGACTGGGGAATCTTGTAGATATTCACCAGCTCATCGATAAAGATCATCAGGCCCCTGTAGCCGGCGAGCCTGAAGAACATGGCAAACAGCTTCAGGTAATCGTACCAGTCATCGTCGGTGATGATCACATTTACCCCAAGATCCCTGCGCGCTTCCGTCTTCGTGGCATACTCCCCGCGCAGCCATTTGATGACCCTGCCCCTGGTCTCATCGTCATCGGACAGGTACGCCCGGTAGTAGAGCGTGATCAGATGCGCGAAGTCAAAGCCGTGAACCATCTCACCCAGAGCGCTGATGACTTCACGGATCATCTTCCCCACTTCATCCGGAAATGAAGGCGCGGACACGTCGAGCCCGGTCTTCTCCTGGACAGCGGACTGAACCGCGTTGATCCAGCGGTCGAGGACCAGCGTCAGGGCGCCGCCCTCCGGCCGGGTCTTCGTGGCAAGGTTCGAGATCAGCTCGCGGTAGGTCGCAAGCCCCTGGCCGCGGGTACCCTGCAGGCGCCTCTCGGGAGAGAGGTCGGCATCCATGACGGCAAAGCCCCTGTCCATCACGTTGTTGCGGATCGTCTGCAGCAGGAAGCTCTTGCCGCTTCCGTAGCGCCCGACGATAAAGCGGAAGGACGCCCCGCCCTCGCCGGTGATCTCCACGTCCCGCAGCAGGGCCTCGATCTCACTGGTGCGGCCGACCGTAATGTAGGGAAGGCCTACCCTGGGAACGACGCCGCCCTTCAGGGAACTGATGACCGCCTGCGCGATCCTTCTGGGAATCTTCCTGCCCGCCTGCGGGGAGGTGCCCGGATTCATCTGTAAACCATCTGCCATGAACAATCTCCTGAAAATAAACTGCCTGAAAAATAGAAACGTCCGTAATTCAGTCTGCCGGAAAACCGGCGGTATCTGCTATTATACCACATATCTCGAATGTTTGTTCGGTCAAGTTGAAAAAAGATCCTTTCATATTCAGTTATTCACGTCCGCAGCACCCCATCCGAAGTCCGCCCCCTGCCCCGGATCCTCTGCCCGGCTCAGGGTTCTCTCAGTTACTTCGTCCCCGGCACAGAAATACACAGAAATATGTACCTTGCACTAAAATTCTGGTATACTGAAAAATAGTCGGACAGTCTGCCCTTTTACCATTCAGAAGGCAGTCTGTGAGGTATTCTTTTATACAAAATAAATAAGGAGGCAGGTAAGATATGGTAGATTACACAGAAGGATCTGGTAAACAGTATCATATTGGGGTAGCACCGGGCGAGGTGGGAAGGTATGTGATCCTGCCGGGAGATCCGAAACGCTGCGCGAAGATCGCGGCATATTTTGATGATCCGGTACTGGTAGCGGACAACCGCGAGTACGTAACCTACACCGGAACCCTGGACGGCGTCAAAGTTTCCGTAACGTCCACGGGAATCGGCGGCCCCTCCGCATCGATCGCAGTCGAAGAGCTGAAGAGATGCGGCGCGGACACATTTATCAGAGTCGGCACCTGCGGCGGTATGCAGCTTCCGGTGTGCGGCGGCGACCTGGTCATAGCGACAGGCGCGATCCGCGCGGAAGGCACCAGCAAGGAATATGCTCCGATCGAATTTCCGGCAGTTGCCGATTTTGACGTGACCATCGCTCTGAGAGAGGCTGCGAAGAAGCTGGGATTCACCTCGCATCTTGGCGTTGTCCAGTGCAAGGACTCCTTCTACGGACAGCATGAGCCGGAGGTCAAGCCGGTAAGCTATGACCTGCTCAACAAATGGGAAGCATGGATCAGGTGCGGCTGCCTGGCATCCGAGATGGAATCGGCAGCGCTGTTCATTGTGGCTTCCTGCCTGCAGGTCAGGGCAGGGACGGTTCTTCTGACCGTCGCCAACCAGGAGAGAGAGAAGAAAGGCCTGCCGAACAAACAGGCACACGACACCTCCATGGCGATCCAGACAGCGGTTGAGGCGATCCGCCTTCTGATCAGGCAGGATGCGGCACAGGCAGAGTAAGACTGGTAAGAGGTGACTATGGGACAGAACAAACTGAGTCAGGAGATGGTCACGAAACTGTGCGAGACGGCTGTGGCCATGAGGCAGAAGAGCTACGTGCCCTACTCTCATTTCCGGGTAGGCGCGGCGCTGCTGACCGAAGAGGGAGAGATCTACACCGGCTGCAACATCGAGAACGCGGCATACACCCCGTCCAACTGCGCCGAGAGGACGGCCTTCTTCAAGGCCATCAGCGAAGGACACTACAGGTTTGCGGCGATCGCCATCAGCGGCGGCCCGGAGGACGGTGAGCTGCAGTACTGCCCGCCCTGCGGCGTGTGCAGGCAGGTCATGGCGGAATTCTGCACGGGAGACTTCCCGGTCTATCTGGCAAAGTCGGGGACGGACTATCAGGAGTACACCCTGGAAGAAGTGCTGCCGATACGCTTTACGCCGGCAAACCTGGCATGACACGGTTCACGCATACATGCCGCCCGCCGGGAATACAGAAATGAATCAGAAAGAAGGAGAATGAATTATGGGAAATATTGCGGGAATGATCGATCACACACTGCTGAAGGCTGCGGCCACATCAGCTGATATTAAGAAGATCTGCGGGGAAGCAAGAGAGTACAAGTTCGCGTCGGTCTGCGTCAACAGCTGCTACGCGAAGCTCGTCACCCGGGAGCTGGAAGGAACCGGAGTGAAGACCTGCTGCGTAGTAGGATTCCCGCTGGGAGCCATGTCCACAAAGGCCAAGGCTTATGAAGCAAAATGCGCGGTCGAAGACGGCGCGGCCGAGATCGATATGGTCATCAACGTAGGTGCCCTCAAGGAGGGAAATGACCAGTTCGTGGAAGATGATATCCGCGCGGTCGTGGAGGCGTCCAAACCCTCGATCGTCAAGGTCATCATCGAGACCTGCCTGCTCACGGATGAGGAGAAGGTAAGAGCGTGCGAGCTGTCCGAGAAGGCAGGTGCTGCGTTCGTCAAGACGTCCACCGGATTCTCCACCGGCGGCGCCAACACCGCTGACGTGGCACTGATGAAGAAGACGGTAGGAGACCGTCTGCAGGTCAAGGCATCGGGCGGCATCCACACGCCGGATGAGGCGAAGGCCCTGATCGAAGCAGGAGCAGACAGGATCGGCGCAAGCAACGGCGTAGCGCTTCTGTAAGATCCGGATAAGCTGTGCGGACTGAAAACAGGAGCAGACATGAGTAAGCATAAGATTCAGGTATGGGCGCACCGCGGAGCCTCCGCCTATGCGCCCGAGAATACCATGGAGGCGTATATCCTGGCGCACCAGTACGGCGCGGACGGAATCGAGCTGGACGTGCATCTGTCCAAAGACGGGGAACTTGTTGTCATCCATGACGAGAAGATCAACCGCACCTCCGAAGGAAAAGGATACGTCAGGAACTATACGCTGAAACAGCTGAAGAAGTTCAACTACAATAAGACCCGTCCCACTCATTTCAGGGCAGACATCCCTTCGCTTGCAGAAGTGCTGGAGTACCTGCAGGACAAAACGGAGATGAGCCTGAACATAGAGCTGAAGACCAACGTCTTCTCCTATGAAGGCATCGAACAGAAGACGATCGACCTGGTCCACCGGTTCGGGATGGAGAAGAGGGTGATCTACTCCTCCTTCAACCATTATTCGATCCGGAGGGTGCAGCAGATCGATCCGCAGGCACAGGTCGGACTTCTGTATGAGGACGGATTCATCGACGTGCCGCAGTACGCGGCAAAGCTTGGCGCAGACGCGCTTCATCCGAAGTACATCAACCTGCGCTATCCGGGGTATCTGGAGGACTGCAGGCGTCTGGGTCTGGATATCAATGTCTGGACGATCAACGATGAGCAGATGATGCGGGATATGTGCGCCGCCGGCGTGCATGCCATCATTACCAACGATCCTGCTCTGGCCATCCGCGTCAGGGATGAGTTCGAGAGAACCGGAGCCGTTACAGGCGCGGTGAAGGTCTGACACTTTAAAGTTCTGCGAGTAAAGCAAAGAGCCGGACAGATGTGGGGAGCATCGGCCCGGAACAACAGCAGGACTGCAGGAAGACCGCAGGCACCAGTGTGCCGCTGAAACAAGGGGCTAAAGAATAAGGGGAACAGCTATGTACAAAATGAATCGATATGCAAGGGGGATCATTGCGGCAGCCGCAGTTCTGACTGCCGCAATTGCCTTGCCCGCAGGAGCTGTCACGCTGGACTGGAACGACCTGACGGACGCCCAGCAGGAGAATGCCTACAAGAAGCTGGAATCTGAAAATGAAGACCTGAGGAAGAGGGTCGAGGAACTGGAGGGGCAGCTTGGAATCTCCGGCCAGACTTCCGGCGGGAGTACTCCGGCCCGGGAGACTGCGTCCGGAAGCACGTCCGCAGACGGCAGTGCTTCAGATGGTTCCTCCGGCCAGGCCGGAGCGGGCGACGGCTCCGGCACAGCAGCCGACACATCGACAGATGGCGATGCGTCATCGGCGGCCGCAGAAGCCCAGGCAAGCGCGGTGCGCAGCATCGACGGCTTCCTGGCCGATCTGGCAGCTTCCTTCGAGGCACGTCAGGAGATCGCCCGTACGCACACGACGGATGAAGTCAGCGCCATGAGCGATGCGGACATGTGGGCATTCCGCTTCCGGTGCGCCGAGGCGGAGCGAAGCTTCTATGACAGCTATTCACAGGCCCAGTTTGATGATCTGAACGTCTTCTACCTGTGCTCGGAATACTGTCTCGGTCTTGGCAAACAGTACCAGGCAGAGGACGTCTGGAACAGCACCGGCAGCGCGGACGAGGCCAACAAGCTCTACACGGCCGGCTACTACAACCGGGCCTATGCGCTGGTGGAGCTGTGCGAATACTACGGACTGGATCTTGCTGAGGAATATCAGAACCTGAAGGACGCAGTCAGGCAGATGGACGCCCTCAGCGGCGAGGAGACGAGGAACGCTGCAGCAGATCCGCAGGATGTAATGAAGGTCCAGGAGCTGCTGAACAATATAGGATTCCTGTGCGGGACGCCGGACGGGATCGCGGGGCGCCAGACGACCAGCTGCGTTGAACGCTTCCAGATGATGTATGGCTACGAACCCGCAGACGGAATAATAGACGAAGAACTGATCACCCAGCTCACAGACATTCTCTCGCGCAAGCAGGGCTGAGTGAGACTGCCGGAGCAGACCGGAGGAAATGACATTGAAAATACTGGCAATCATACTGTTTCTGACAATGTACGTTCTCATGACGATCTTCATGAAGAAACGTATCTGGATCGTGCTGGCGACGGCGCTGATCTTCATAGCGGCCGGCATCCTGCCGCTGTCCGTGATTCCCTCAGCAATCAACTGGAACGTGCTGCTGATGATCGGCGGCACCATGGTGCTCGTGGATTTCTTCATAGGATCCAGGATGCCGAACCTGATCGCGGACTGGCTGCTTGACAAAGCCAAAAACGTCATGTGGGTCATTATCTTCATGTCCCTGTTTGCCGGTTTCATATCAGCGTTTGTCGATAATGTCGCGACGGTGCTGATGGTGGCTCCCGTCGGAATCGCCGTCTGCCGGAAACTGAAGATCTCGCCGGTGCCGATGATCCTGTCGATCGCGGTCTCCTCCAACCTGCAGGGCGCAGCGACGCTGGTCGGCGATACGACCTCGATCATGCTTGGCGCCTACGCGAAGATGGACTTCATGTCCTTCTTCTGGATGGAAGGGCGGCTGGGAATCTTCTTTGCCGTAGAGCTCGGAGCCCTTGCGACCGTCCCGGTCATGATGATCCTGTTTCGGGGATTCCGCCAGAGCGTCAGGTCGGAGACCAGAACGAAGGTTGAGGATATGTTTCCGACCGTGATACTGGTGCTCATGGTGGTCCTGCTGATCGCAGCATCCTTCATTCCCGGCAAGCCCGAGATCACGAACGGAGCGATCTGCTGCATCCTTGCAGCCGTTGCGGCAATCAGGGATACACTGAAGAGCCGCAGAAGCGACGGGGCTGTGCATGCCCTGAAGTCGGTCGACTTCGAGACGCTCCTGCTCCTGGTAGGTCTCTTCCTGGTGATCGAGGGAATCACCCAGGCAGGCGTGATCACCGACGTTGCGAACACGATCGCGTCCGTGGGCGGCAGGAACATGTTTCTTCTCTATACCATCATCGTCTGGGGATCCGTTGCGGCCTCCGCATTCATCGACAACATTCCATACGTTGCTACCATGCTCCCGGTCATCCGGGGAATCACGACGGCGCTTGGCGTCGAACCCTACCTGCTGTATTTCGGGCTGCTGACAGGCGCGACACTGGGAGGCAATCTGACTCCGATCGGCGCGTCCGCGAACATCACCGCGACCGGCCTTCTGAAGAAGGAAGGATACGAGATCTCATTTGCAGATTTTGCGAAGATCGGGATCCCCTTCACACTGATCGCAGTAATGGCCGGGTATCTGTTTATCTGGTTTGTCTGGGCATAACTCCTTTTGGGGGGCAAGGAACTCTGGTCTTGACCTTTCCGGCCAAAGGCTGCTGTGTGACCAGTAATTAAAGTGCGTAAAATGAAACAGCCCTGAGCTTCCGTGTGGTGTGCTCAGGGCTGTTTATTATGGCAGAATATCGTTTCGTTTCTTACATGGCCGCTACCTTATCGAAGGTATCGGTCACTTCTTTCTCCGGAGCCTTTGTTGCCAGGCTCACGATGACGATCGCAAGGCTGGACAGGATGAATGCCGGGAGAAGCTCATAGATATCCAGGATACCGCCCATGGGACGGACAGCAAACTTCCAGATGAAGATCATGGCGCCGCCAACGACCATGCCGGCAAGCGCGCCCTGGCGGTTCGTGCGTCTCCAGAACAGGGAGAAGAGCATCAGCGGACCAAACGCCGCGCCGAAGCCTGCCCATGCGAAGGAGACGATGCGGAATACGGAACTGTCCGGATTCCATGCCAGGAACACACCGATCACGGCGATGACCAGGAGGCTGCCGCGGGCAACCTTCAGATGCGTTTTGCTGTCAAGCTTCAGTCCGAAGAAACCGGAGAGAATATCCTGGGAGACCGAGCTGGAAGCAGCCAGAAGCTGCGAGTCTGCGGTCGACATGGTGGAAGCCATGATACCGGAGAGGATCAGTCCGGCAAGCAGGGCCGGGAAAAATCCGAAGGTGCTCAGCCTGTGGGCGATGGATACGATGATGGTCTCTGCGCTGCCGGAGGTGGTCAGCTGCGGGATCACGCCTGCTGCAGTCATGCCAAGGCCGATGATACCGATCAGAATGGCGATGCCCATGGCGATGACGACCCAGATACTTGCGATACGGCGGGAGAGCTTCAGCTTGTTCTCATCCTCGATCGCCATGAAGCGAAGAAGGATGTGCGGCATTCCGAAATATCCCAGGCCCCACGCGAGTGTGGAGACGATGGTCAGGAACCCGTAGGGAGTCGTGGTGCCTGCCGCGAACAGATCTGAGGGATCCGGCACGTGGCTCAGCGACAGAGACAGATGACCTGCAAGACCCTTGGCGTTCTCAATCACCGCGCCCATACCGCCGGCCTGGTTGATACCGAAGAAGAGGACGATGGCAAGAGCGATCGACATGATGATGCTCTGGATCAGGTCCGTCATACTCGCAGCCAGGAAACCACCGGTCATGGTGTAGAAGATAACGACGATCGCGCCTACGATCATGGCAAGATGATAATCCACGTTGAACAGGGAAGAGAACAGCTTGCCGATCGCGGAGAACCCGGATGCGGTATAGGGGATGAAGAAGATGACGATCACAAGTGCCGCGATCAGTGTCAGGACCTTCTTCTTATCGCCGTAGCGGTTTGAGAAGAACTGGGGGATCGTGATCGCGTTGCCTGCAGCAAGCGAATAGCGGCGAAGCCTCTTGGCGACGATCAGCCAGTTGACGTAGGTTCCGACCGCAAGACCGATGGCGGTCCAGACCGGCTCAGCGATACCGGACAGATAGGCAAGTCCGGGCAGTCCCATCAGCAGCCAGCTGCTCATGTCGGAAGCCTCGGCGCTCATGGCCGTGACAAAAGGTCCGAGCTGGCGGCCGCCCAGGTAGAAATCGCCGACCGTCTCATTTTTCCTGGAAGCCAGGAAACCGATGGTCAGCATACCGAGCAGGTACGCAACCATTGCGACAATAATTCCAAATAAAGATACACCGGATAGATCCATACTCCTACTCCTCTGCCGCGCGGGGCGGCGATTGACTGGTTTATACAACACTGCATCTCATTAATGCATTAAAGCACAACTGCAGTGAATTATAACACAGCAGGTCAAAGTGAACAAGTGTATTATGTACCCATCCGGGATGTAAACTGTTATAATAGTAGCATTATGAAAGACAGATACGGCAGAGAGATCAATTACATAAGGATATCCCTGACCGACAGGTGCAACCTGAGGTGTATCTACTGTATGCCGGACGGTGTCAGGCTGGTCCCCAGGGAGGAGATCCTGTCAGAGCAGGAGATCCTGGAGATCACCGGAGCCTGCGCCGGCCTGGGGATCCGTCATGTCAAGGTGACCGGGGGAGAGCCTCTGGTGCGGCGCTGCTGCAGGACTCTGATCCGGGAGATCAGGCAGATCCCCGGGATCGAGACGGTGACGCTCACGACCAACGGAGTGCTCCTGAGAGAGCACCTGAAGAGCCTGGAAGACAGCGGAATCGACGGGATCAATGTCAGTCTTGACACCACTGATCCGGACCTGTACAGGAAGATCACAGGGGGCGGAGACGTATCGACAGTCATCGATGCGATCCATGCCTGCGCGGATGCGGGGATCCGGACGAAGATCAATGCGGTCGCCCTGCATGAGGAAAATGAAGACCTCCTCGTCTTTGCGAGAGACTATCCGGTGGACGTGAGGTTCATCGAGATCATGCCGATCGGATACGGGGCAGGATTCCCGCAGACCGACAACCGGAGGGTGCTGGAGGCGATCCGCAGGAGCCATCCGGATATTGAGAAGGATCCGGCCCGGCACGGCTTCGGGCCGGCAGTGTATTACCAGATCCCCGGCTTCAAAGGGGCGGTCGGCTTCATAAGCGCCATTCACGGCAAGTTCTGCGGAAGCTGCAACCGGGTCAGGCTGACATCCATGGGATACCTGAAGACCTGCCTGTGTTATGAAGACGGGACGGACCTTCGACGGATCGTCAGAGACGTGTCCCTGACACAGACACAGAGGCAGGAGAGGCTGACAGAAGCGATCCGGGAAGCGATCCTGCACAAACCGGAAGCGCATTGTTTTGACGCTCCCGGCGGCATCACAGAGAAACATCTGATGGCCTCGATCGGCGGATAAGAGGACGGATGAGAGAAGGAAACCCGGCGGTGGGAGAAGGAGACTAAGCGGTGGGAGAAGAACAGGAAAACAGACAGATAACCGGCGTCATCCAGGCGGTCTGCGTAAGTGAGAGCAAGGGGATCGGCAAAACACCGGTCAGCGAAGCTGTATTTACCCCGGAGCACGGGATCGAGGGAGACGCCCATGCCGGAACATGGCACAGGCAGATCAGCCTGCTGTCCGGGGATAAGGTGGATGAATTCAACCAAAGCGGAGCCGGTGTCAAGGACGGCGACTTCGGAGAGAACCTGGTGGTGAGGGGGATCGACTTCAGGTCCCTTCCGGTTGGCTCAATTCTGACAGTCAGCAGTCCTGTGAAGGGTGGTGGAGATAATATCGCAGAACTCTGCGGAGGTCGCCGTAAAGAGCCCGGCAGGGAAGTCATCATGGAGATGACGCAGATCGGCAAGGCCTGCCATAACGGCTGCGCGATCAAACAGCGGATGGGCGTGTGCATCATGCCGGTGGAGGGCGTATTTGCCAGGGTCATCAAGGGCGGAACGGTAAGACCCGGAGATGTCATGACAGTGACGCAGCCTGATCCGGACAGGCCCTTTACAGCCGCCGTGATCACCGTCAGCGACCGGAGCGCAGCAGGGATAAGAGAAGATCTCAGCGGCCCCGCGGCAGCCGACATGCTCACACAGGCCGGATACCAGGTTTTGGAGACGATCATTGTTCCCGATGAGCAGGACCGGATCAGCCGGGAACTGAAACGGCTTGCCGATCAGAGACAGATCAGCCTGGTGGTCACCAGCGGCGGCACCGGATTCTCCTTAAGAGACCGGACTCCGGAGGCCACCCTTGAGGTGGCAGACCGCGTCGCGCCTGGCATCGCGGAGGCAATAAGAGCGAAGTCCCTGGCCATCACCGACCGTGCCATGCTCAGCCGCGGAGTCAGCGTCATCCGGAATCAGACGCTCATCGTGAACCTTCCCGGATCACCCAAGGCAGTGAAGGAAAGCCTCGGATTCATACTGGGAGCTCTGGAACACGGACTCGGGATCCTGCGCGGGACCGCCGACAACTGATAAAGAGGACGAGAAGATGAAACTGATCAAGACAACAGAGGCAGCCGGCCAGGTGCTGTGCCATGATGTGACGCAGATCATTCCGGGCAAGTTCAAAGGGCCGGCGTTTAAGAAGGGACATATTATTACGGAGGAAGACATCCCGGTACTTCTGAGCATCGGCAAGGAGAACCTCTATGTGTGGGAGAAGAATGACGGGATCCTCCATGAAGATGAGGCGGCAGCCATCCTCCGGGACCTTGCGATGGGAAGAAATGTGTCAGCGGGGGAACCCAGTGAGGGCAAGATCGAACTGAAGGCAGAATGCGACGGACTTCTGAAGATCAACTCACAGGCACTCCTTGCAGTGAATTCCACGCCGCAGATGATGATCGCGACCCGCCACGGCAACACTCCCGTGAAGGCCGGGGACAAGCTGGCAGGAACCCGCATCATTCCCCTTGTGATCGAGAAGGAGAAGATGGACGATCTTACAGCGCGCACGCAGGC
>OCTW011531349.1_pt1 | contig 11453 bp, 16 predicted proteins | sample 1539671 | NCBI WGS metagenome assembly OCTW01 (sample SAMN02144230, study PRJEB22623) | gut metagenome | biome: sheep rumen | host: Ovis aries | place: New Zealand | reverse complement strand
GATTTATCATAAATAATATGTCGAAATTTTGGTGTTAAAAAATGTAATAATTCATTAAAAAATGAGTTATTATTTTTATGGACATTAATGAAGGAGGAATATAATATGTCAAAAGGAATAATTAAGTGGTTTAATAATGAGAAAGGGTATGGTTTTATTAATGGAAATAATAACGAAGATATATTCGTTCACTATACATCAATAAAAATAGATGGTTATAAGACTTTATCTGAGGGACAAGAAGTAACTTATCAATTGATAAAAACTGATAAAGGTTTACAGGCAGCCAACGTAACTCCTGTAAATCAAAGAGAATTAAGTGCTGCTTTTTAGCACTTTTTATTGTATAATAAATTAAAGGAGATGATATTATGCAATATATTATTCGTGGAGACAATACTAAGTCTATAAAAGAATATATAGAATCAAAACTTAGTAAACTGGATAAGTATTTGAGTAATGGTAATTATACTGCAACAATACTTACAAAAAAAGAAGGAAGAAGCCAAAAAATTGAAGTGACAATTCCTACTGATACTTTTACTTTAAGAAATGAATCAGTAAATGATGATTTATACGCTGCAATTGACAATGTAGTTGACAAATTAGAAAGACAGATAAGAAAGAATAAAGATAAAATAAATAAAAAGAATAATAAAAAAGTAATTGAAGATTTTGAATTAATATTGGAAGATGAATTTGTAGAAGACGAAACTATAGTAAAGAGAAAAAGTTTGGAATTGAAGCCAATAGATGAAGAAGAAGCAATTATAGAAATGGAAATGTTAGGTCATAATTTCTTTGTTTATAAGGATATGTATACAAATAAAATATGTGTTTTATATAAAAGAAAAAATGGAAATTATGGAATAATTGAAACAAAATAGTCTGGTTTTACTAGACTATTTTTTCTTGTAAAAACTAATTAATATGATATAATAAAATTGAGGTAATCGTATATGATAAAAAGAATGAAATTTTTAATAATTATTATGGTATTATTTTTGACTATTCCTCTATCGGTAGATGCTAAGGTTACATGTTCTCAAATAGCAGACGAAGTAGAAAATTATAATACTATTGTAGGGAATATGGCAGATTTAGATTGTGAAGAAGTAGAAGATACAGAAATAGTATCAAAATGTAATAAATATAATACTGAAAAAGCATTATCACTATCAACAATATTTGCTTATAATGATGAAAATACAAAATGTGATAAAAGTGCCTTAAAGAAGATAGTAGAAGAGAATAAAGGAAAATGTACTAATGTTTTTGGTACTGAATTAAAAGATTTAGCGAATACTGGATTAAATTTCTTTTATGTAATAGCGCCATTCTTATTATTAATATTTGGAATGTTAGATTTTTCAAAGATTGTTGTAATGAGTGATCCATCAACTATAAAAGAATCTAGAAAAAAATTTGTTAGAAGACTAATAAGTTTCGTTTTAGTATTCTTTATTCCTGTTATAGCTAATTTCTTTTTAAATTTTAATATTTTAGGTATTAACTATAATTCAAACGTTTATTCATGTAAAAGTGATGTGATTTTTCAATTAGATAGATGGGAAACAATTTATATTCCACAAACATCAACTACAAGTAACGGTTTAAGTTCTGGTAGTGCTAGTAGCATATTGGAGGCTGCAAAAAAATTGCATGACGAAGAATCAACATGGTGTTATTATACAGATAAAACTTGTGGAGGTTCTTTATATTGGAATAATATAGAAAAGTCTGTTAATAATCCTAATAAAGTTACTTGCTGTGCTACGTTAGTTGGGGCCACATTATATGTAGCTGGAATATTTTCTGAGGAAGAAATGAATAGTTATAATTATAATTATGTTCCAACAACTGATAGTTTTTTAGCTAGTAAAGGTTGGACTAAGATAACAAGTTATGATGAATTAGAGGCAGGAGATATAGTTATTATGACATCGTATGGTGGTGAGGCTTATGGACATACTCAAATTTATGCAGGAAATGGGACTTGGTATAATGCAGGTTCGACTAAGGCAATACAAAGGGAAAGTCCATATACTGATACTTCATATAGTAGATCACACTTTATGCATGCTTATAGAAAACCATAGGAGGAACCATGAAAAAGAATAATATAGTATTAATTGTAAGTTTAATTCTCATATATATTATTATAAATATATATGTGGTTTTTATAAAAAAAGAAAATGTTGTTTATTTAGGTGATTCAACTAAGGTTTATGTAAAGAAAAATGAATTAATTAAAATAAAGGATAATTCATTAATGAATATAAAAAAAGCTAAAATATATTTTAACAAGGAGTTTGTTGATGGCTATATTAGAACAACATCAAATGAAATTGTGGATTTTAATACTCGAGATGCATTTACAAAGGATAAAAAAATGTTATTTCCTTCAAAAGGATTGTTAGCGTATACAGGTAATTTAAGTATACATGTAGGTGAACCTTCGGTATATGATATTTTAGGTAATTCTGAAAAAGAAAAGTTATTAAAAATTGCAAAAGAAAATGGAGCAGAAGGAGATATTATTGATTCAAATAAAGTGGTTTTTGATATTAATAATGATAAGGAATTTGAAACTATCTATTCGTTTACAATTACTAATAATGAAAAATTGTATTCGTTTGTGATTTTAGAAAATGATGATGATAATGAAATAATAGAATCAACTTCAAGTAAACTACAAAGTGCCAAAATAAGAAAGTGTAAATTCCATAGATTTATTGATTTTAACGATGATAACAATTATGAAATTAATATTCTTTGTGAAAATGGTGATGATACTTTATCAGACTTTGATATTTATACTTACAATAATGGAACTGTTGTAGAAGTGAAATGAAAGGGGTAAAAATATGTGTCAAAATGATGGAATAATAATTAGTTTATTAATTTTAAAAATAATAGCAATAATAGTTTTACCGGCAATAATTATTTATTTCAGTATCAGAAAATTTGAAAATTATAAGAGAATAGTTTTTGTGGAAATAGTTTTACTTTTATTATTAATAACTGTTAGTATATTAAGTAATGATTGTGCAGTTAATTCATCGGTTTTTAAAATAAAAGACTATTTTGGATTTAAAGAGGAACATGAAATAATTAAAGAATCTAATGATGTAAGTGTTGTTGAAGAAATACAATCTACTGATAGATATAAAGTAAAAGGAAATCAAAAAGTATTTTATTTTAATAATAATACATTACCATTAAGTGATAAAAAAATCGGTTGTGGTAGTAAAGACCTTTATTTTAAAAATATCGGAAGTAATATTACGGCTATTTCTATGCTTCTATCAACAGAATTAAAAACAAATGTTGATCCAATAAAATTATTAAATCTATCATTAGAAAACGAAATATTTGATTGTGATACTGGTGTTGATGTGGATGATTTATTTGCAATATTAAAACAAAAATATAATGTAAATACTATTGATATTTCTAAAGAGGAAGCAATAAATAACATTAATACTGGTAAAATAGTATTAGCAGAGGTTACTAATGATCCTTCTTTAAATAATGTTACATGCGAAGATAGTTATATAATTTTATATAAATTAAATAAAGAAGGAAACTTTATGATATTAAATCCTAATGATAGAGATTATGATTATATTTGTCCCGAAAATTCAGATGGCTATGGTAATATAATAGAGGCCAATACAAATGATAGAGCTTGGACTGCTTCTAATATAACATCTTTAGTAACTAGATATATAATTATGGAAAGATGAGGGGTAATATGAAAAAAATAAGATTATTATTGTTAGTAGTGGCAATATTATTGTTATCAGGTTGTTCAGGAACTTATAACATAAAAATAAATGATAATTTTTCTGTTGATGAAAATGTAGATTTATTAATTGATAATAAAGATGAAGAAACATATAAGCAAACAAAAGCCTTGTTTGAAGAAAACAATATTTCTAAAGATGACTATAAGATTAAAGTAACAGATAAAAATATAAATATTAAATATAAAGAATCATATAATAGTTTAGAAGATTATATTTTAAATAGCAAATTATACAAACAACTATTTAATAATTTGAATTATTCATATAAAGATGGAATTCTAGTTTTTGATACAAAGTCAAAAATGTTGTTAACCGATAATGGAGAGTCAGCTTTATATAACAATTATAATATTTCAATGCTTCAAATAAATATAGAAACACCATTTAAAGTTAAAGATTCAAATGCTGATTTAGATAATGATAATATTTTATCATGGACATTAAATAAGGATACAACTAGCAAAGAAATAAAAGTTGAATATGATGCAGCAGGAAGCAGAAATAATATAAAAGATATAATAATAATTGCTATGATGGTTATCATTGTTATAGGTTCAGTAGTTGTATTAATAATAAGATTTAATAATTCTAAAAAGATTTAAGCACTATAGTGCTTTTCTTTTTTTATAAAAATGTGTTATTATATATGCATGAAAAGCGGTGGAATAATGGGGATAAATGAAATAAATATATTATCACTTGCGTATTTAGGTGATTCAGTATATGAATTGATAATTAGAAATTATTTAATTAGTACAGGAATAAGCAAAGTCAATAGGTTACAAAAAGAAGCAATGAAGTTTGTAACTGCTAAAAGTCAAGCAAAGTTTATAAATTATCTTCTAGATAATAATTTATTAAATGAAGAGGAAATAAGTTATGTTAAAAGGGGTAGAAATGCTTCAACATATTCACATCCTAAAAATACAGATATAGTTACTTATAAGTGGGCGACAGGTTTTGAATGTTTATTTGGTTATTTATATTTAGATAATAAAAGAGAAAGAATAGATGAATTATTTAATATTATTTTGGAGGTGGAATAATGATAGTATTCGGTAAAAATGTTGCTAAAGAAGTTATTGATAGTAAAAAAGAAATAAAGAAAGTATTCATATCTAAAACTTTCGATGATAAAAACATATTAAATTATTTAGAAAAAAATAATATTAAAACATTTAAGTTAGATAAGAAAGATATTGATAAAAAGTGTAAAGGTAATCATCAAGGAATTGTTTTAGAAATAGAAGATTTTAAATATGGAAAACTAGATGATTTATTAAATGATAGATTTATAATAATACTTGATCATTTAGAGGACCCACATAATTTAGGGGCAATAATAAGGACGGCAGAAGCTGCAGGAGTAGATGCAATAGTTATTCCTAAAAGAAGAGGTGTAGAAATAAATTCTACAGTTATGAAAGTATCTGCAGGAGCACTTAATAACGTAAAAATAGTTGAAGTGAATAGTTTGGCTCAAACTATAGATAAATTAAAAGAGTATGGGTTCTGGGTATACGGAACAGATATGGATGGAACAACTTATACAGATGTAGTATATGATGAGAGAACGTGTTTAGTAATAGGTGCTGAAGGAAACGGAATTTCTAGATTAGTAAGCGATAAATGTGATTTCATTATAAGTATTCCTATGGTTGGAAAGATTAATAGTTTAAATGCCTCTGTAGCAGCAGGCATAACTATTTATGAAGTATTTAGACAAAAAACGAAAGGTGAATAATATGGCAAAATACAAAGATGAAAACGATTATGAATTACTATATTTGGTTTCAGAAAATAATGATGATGCTAGAGATATATTTTTTAAAAAATATGATAATCTTATTAAAATGAAGGCATCAAAGTATACCAGTTTCGTTTTATCTAAAGGATATGATTTTAATGACTTATTTCAAGAAGGAAGACTGGGATTAACTCAAGCGATAAATGATTACAAAGAGCAAAAAGATGTTCAATTTTCTACTTTCGCAAATTTATGTATAGAAAGACAAATTGCATCTTTTTTAAGAAACATTGCTAGAGACAAACACAAAATATTAAATGATTCTTTGTCACTTGATACAACAACTAATAGTGTTGGAAGACCTTTAACAGAATTAATATTGGACGATAAGAACATAGATCCAGAAGTTTCTTTTATAGAAATGGAAGAAAAAGAAGAATTATTCTCAAAAATAGATAAAGTCTTAACAGAAGGTGAAAGAGATGTATTTAATTTAAGAGTACAAGGTTTTACATATAAAGAAATATCTCAATTATTAAATACTACTGAAAAAGCAGTCGATAGAACTATGAGTCGTATTAAAAATAAAATATCAAATATAATATATAAATAAATTTAATAAAAACATTTCTAAAATCGTTGACTAAACAATATATTTATGATATATTAATGCCAAGAAGACACAAGAAGTGTTTTTTATTTTGGAATAAAGGTGAAATTATGGAAAAAATTAAAGATTTCTTTTCTGATATGAAAGCAGAAGTAAAAAGAATAAGATGGTGTAAGGGTAAAGAACTATGGAAAAATGTTGGAATTACAATCCTAACAGTTGTATTCTTCGCATTATTCTTTATGCTAATTCAATATATTATAGTATTAGTTGGAATGATTGATTTCAAGTCTATTGCTCATACTATAAGCGGTTGGTTTAATTAGGAGGTACTAGTATGGAAGAAAAACAATGGTATGTAGTTAATACTTATTCTGGTCATGAGAATAAAGTTAAAGAAAAATTAGATATGCGTATTCAATCAATGAATATGCAAGATTATATATTCAGAGTTATAGTACCTGAAAAAACTGAAATAGAAATAAAAGACGGAGTTAAAAAAGAAAAGGTAAAAAAATTATTTCCAGGTTATGTACTTGTTGAAATGATTATGACTGATGAAGCTTGGTATGTTGTTAGAAATACCCCAGGTGTTACTGGTTTCTTAGGTTCATCAGGTAAAGGTGCTAAACCATTCCCATTATTTAAACATGAAATAGATAATATTCTTAAAACTATTGGTGTATCTGATAAACCAGTTGTTGTTGACTTAAAAGTTGATGATAAAGTTAAGATTAATGATGGTCCATTTAAGTTAATGGCTGGTAAAGTATTAGAAATTGATAAAGAAAATAATAAAGCAAAAGTTTCAATAGATTTATTTGGTCAAGAAACTACAGTTGAGGTTGACTTAACTCAAATAGAACTTGACAAATAATACTTGAAAAACATGTAAAAACATGTTATATTATTATGGCACTATGTATTTTTATATATAGATGAAGTGGGAGGCATATAAGTCATTTGTACCACTCGCGAAAAAAATTTATAGGAGGTGTTTTTCGTGGCAAGAGAATTAGTGAACAAAGTAAAACTTCAAATCCCTGCAGGAAAGGCTACAGCTGCTCCACCAGTTGGTACAGCATTAGGTCCATTCGGTATTCCATTACCAGATTTTTGTAACAGATTTAATGATGCTACAAAAGATAAAATGGGCGATGTAGTTCCAGTAGAAGTATATATTTACGATGATAGATCATTTGATTTCAAAGTAAAAACTTCACCTGCTGCATTCTTAATTAAAAAGACTGCTGGAGTTAAAAAAGCATCATCAACTGGATCAAAAGATATAGTTGGATCATTAACTAAGGATCAACTTAGACAAATCGCAGAAACTAAGTTACCAGATTTAAATGCTTACACAGTTGAAGAAGCTATGAAGATTATTGAAGGTACCGCAAAAAATATGGGTATCGAAATTAAGGATTAGAATTTTACATATATAGATATGTGGGAGGAAATATCCGCAAATACCACAAGGAGGAATTATGAGAAAGAAAGGTAAAAAGTACGTACAAGCTTTAGAATTAATTGAAAAAGGTAAAGCTTATACTAAAGAAGAAGCTATAGAATTAGTTAAAAAGACTAGTACTAGTAAATTTGATGGTTCTGTAGAAGTTGCTATGAATCTTAATTTAGATACTAAAAAAACTGATCAACAATTAAGAGGTGCTATAGTACTTCCAAATGGAACTGGTAAAACTAAAAGAGTATTAGTTTTAACTAAAAATGCTGACCAAGCTAAAGCTGCAAAAGATGCAGGAGCTGATTTTGTTGGAGAAGCTGACTTAGTTGATAAGATTCAAAAAGAAAACTGGTTAGATTTCGATGTTATTATCGCTACTCCAGAAATGATGCCATTACTTGGTAAGCTAGGTAAGGTATTAGGTCCTAGAGGATTAATGCCAAATCCAAAAACAGGAACAGTTACAACAGATGTAACTAAAGCAATTGAAGATGTTAAAAAAGGTAGAATTGAATATAGAACTGATAGTTATGGTAATGTTCATGCTATTATTGGTAAAGTTTCATTTGATGCTAATAAGTTAGTTGAAAACTTACAAGCATTTGTTACTGTAATAGTTAAATCAAAACCACAAACAGCTAAAGGAACTTATATTAAAAATATATCAGTATCTTCAACTATGGGTCCTGGTGTAAAAGTTGATGTTAGCTCATTGACAAATTAATAAAAATAGTTATAATAAAATTGTTATTGAAAAAGTTTCATGTACCGAAGACAGTAAGTGTTTTATATAAAACTTAATTTCTTACCGAGGGCAAAATACTTATTATTCTTGAATAATAGAGTCTTTGTCCGTAGTACAAAGACTTTTTTAATATAAATAAGCAAGGAGGAAAGTATGGCAAACGCAAAAATACTTGAAGCTAAACAAGGTGTTATTGATGAAATAACAGACGTTGCTAAAAATAGTGCTTCATTTATCTTGTTTGACTACCGTGGTCTTACTGCTGAAGAAGTTGCTGAACTTAGAAGAAATCTTCGTGAAAACGGAGCAAAGTACAAAGTTTGGAAAAACACTTTAACAAAAAGAGCTATGGATGGTTTAAACTTTAATCTTGACGATTGTCTAAATGGTCCTAGTGCAATGGCATACTCAGATGATTCAGTTGCTCCAATTAAAGTACTTAGTGATTTTGCTAAAGAACACAAAGCACTTGAAATTAAAGGAGGAATTGTTGATGGAGAAGTTGCTAGCTTAGATACAATTAAGCAATTAGCTACATTACCATCAAGAGAAGGATTACTTACTATGCTTGCTTCTGGACTAATTGGTACAGTAAGAGATTTATCTATCGCTTTAAATATGCTTAGCGAAGAAAAAGAAAAAAGCGAATAATTTTGGAAGGAGAAATAAGAATATGGCTAAATTAAATGCAAAAGATTTTATTGCTTCATTAAACGAAATGAGTTTATTAGAAATTAAAGAATTAGTAGACGCTATGAAAGAAGAATATGGAATTGATCCAACTGCTGTTGCAGTTGCTGCTGCACCTGCTGCTGGAGCTGCTGCTGATGAACCAACTGAAGTTACTGTTAACTTAGTATCAGCTGGAGGATCTAAAATCCCAGTTATTAAAGCTATCAGAGATATTACTGGTTTAGGATTAAAAGAAGCTAAAGATATCGCTGATAATGGTGGAGCTATTAAAGAAAAAATTTCTAAAGACGAAGCAAATGATATTAAATCTCAATTAGAAGAATTAGGTGCTACTGTAGAAATAGCATAACAAAAAGACTTTATAAAAAGTCTTTTTTTTGTTATTATATTTTTGTGGTGATTTTATGAATCAATATTTTGATAATAATGAAAATTTAGAGAGTAATATTGTGGAAAACAAAGTTAAAGTTTTAGATACTGAATTTTATATGTATACAGATAATGGTGTATTTAATAAAAAAGGATTAGATTTTGGTACAAGAGTATTACTTGAGAATATAGATTTGGATAATAAATATTCATTTTTAGATGTAGGTTGTGGATGTGGACCTATTGGGTTTTACGTGTTACTAAATAGACCTGATGCGATTGTAGATATGATAGATGTTAATAATAGAGCAATTAAACTAACTAAGATGGGTTTAAAAAAGAATCATATAAAGGCAGAGGTTTTTAATAGTGATGCATATTCTAATGTAGAAGGTAAGTATGATATGATAATTACTAATCCACCAATACACGTTGGTAAAGAAAAAGTATATGAAATAATAAGAGAAGCGAAGGAACATTTAAATAATAATGGTGAACTTTGGATTGTAATAAGAAAAGATCAAGGTGCAAAGTCATTAATTAATGATAATAGTGATATTTTTGATTTTGAAGTAGTTAATAAAGTAAAAGGATTTTGGATAATAAAATCAAAAGTTAGGTAAAAATATAGTTCAAAATGAGAATTTTTGAACTTTTTTAAATAAAAATATAAAAAGATATTGACTATCCTTTATTTTTTTAGTAAAATTTTAAATTGGTACTATGTCCCTTTCTGGGCTTTTGGGACATGTTCTTTGAATATTATTGTTAGGGGTGAATCGAGTGGCTTATAAGATTAAAAAAGTATGTAAAGACCGTGAAAGAAGAGATTTTTCAAGAATTCATAATTCTTTAGAATTAAAGGATTTGTTAGAAATTCAAAAGAAATCTTATCAATGGTTTATTGAAGAAGGAATCAAGGAAGTTTTAGATGAAATGTTCCCAGTTGACAACTTTGCTGGCACTTTATCTTTAGAAATTGATGACTATTCTTTAGATGAACCAAGATTTACTATTAAAGAATGTAAGGAAAGAAAGACTTCATATGTAGCTCCACTAAAAGTACAAGCAAGATTATTCAATAATGAAACTGGTGAAGTTAAAGAGCAAGAACTATTCTTTGGAGATATGCCAATAATGACTGAAAGTGGAACTTTCGTTATTAATGGTGCTGAAAGAGTTATAGTTTCACAATTAGTTCGTTCACCAAGTGTTTATTATGGTGTTGAGATGGATAAGAATGGTAGAAATATATTCACATCTCAAATCATACCTAATAGAGGTACTTGGCTTGAATTTAAGCTTAACAGTAAAGACGCAGTTGATGTTAAGATTGATAGAAACAGAAAAGTAACTGTTACTACATTCTTAAGAGCTTTTGGCTTATCATCAAATGCAGATATTACTGATCTTTATGGTGAAGATGAATATCTATTAAATACAATGGATAAAGATTCAACATTAAATACTGATGAAGCTTTAATTGAAATATATGAAAAGTTAAAACCAGGTGAACCAGCTACATTAGATAGTGCTAAAAACCATTTAATTACTAGATTCTTTGATGCATTTAGATATGATTTATCAAAAGTAGGTAGATATAAATATAATAAAAAACTAAATGTATTAGATAGATTATTTGGTCAAACTTTAGCAGAAGATATTAAAGTTGGTAAAGAAGTTAAGTTCAAAAAAGGAACTGTAATAACAAGAGAAGTATATAATGAATTAAAACCATTATTACAAGAAGGATTAAATGTTGTAGAAGTTAAAATTAATGATGAATTAGATACTTATAATAAAGTACAAATCGTTAAAGTTTTTGCTCCTAACGATAAAGAAAAAGTTGTAAGAATTATTGGTAATGATCCAACTATAGATGAAAAGAGATTAACTATATCTGATATATATGCATCAGTTTCATATTACTTAAACTTACTTCAAGGTATTGGACAAGTAGATGAAATTGACCATTTATCAAACAGACGTGTTAAACAAGTTGGTGAATTAAT
>OCTW013399530.1_pt1 | contig 11454 bp, 10 predicted proteins | sample 1539671 | NCBI WGS metagenome assembly OCTW01 (sample SAMN02144230, study PRJEB22623) | gut metagenome | biome: sheep rumen | host: Ovis aries | place: New Zealand | reverse complement strand
GGCCGGAAGGATATGAGCCCTCACCGGACAGCCATTCATCGTCCTGCGGGAAAATGGAAGGCTCCTTGAAATAGGCAAAAGGCCTGATCCTGAAATAATGTGCCTTGGGGCGGAAACGGATATTCTCTATGGTGGTTATGCCACGCGTGAGTACCTCATAAATGGCGGGAGTCTCCTCTCTGGATATTTTCAGGCCGAAATGCTCTCCAAGGATAACCAGCGTGGTATCCATGCTCCAGATGGCGTCACGCACGGCCATTTCCAGGCGGGCAGGGTCCCGGCGCTGCTGCTTGCCCCACATATAGCGCATTATATCGCGGTCGAACTCACTGCTGGGGTCCTGGGGCGGTGCCGGCAAAACCTGCACAACGTCAGGCATTTCATCCTCTGGGATATACGGTTCAAAAGACTGAGCCCAAAGGCCAAGTCCAATGAATGAGAACAATAAACAAAAGAAAAAGCGTTTCATAACAAAGGCTATCATACCACAAATATAGCAAAAACAATCCTCACGGCAAACAAGTAAAACAAGGCCCGCCAGCGGCTCAAAGCAAAACTGTTACAGTAGACCGCATTGTGAGGCATCGCACGGCCGAAAAGTATTTTTTTTACTATATTTGTAAAAAACCGTAATCAATAGCACAATGAGTCAAAAGAACACGCCCACTCCGCATATCGGAGCAAAATACGGCGAAATCGCCGAAACCGTAATTATGGCCGGAGACCCTCTCCGCGCAAAATTCATGGCAGAGAAATTCCTGGAGAACCCCGTATGTTTCAACGAGGTCCGCGGCATGCTGGGGTATACCGGCACGTACAAGGGAAAACGCGTGAGCATGATGGGACACGGCATGGGAATGCCTTCTATCGGCCTGTATACGTATGAGCTGTACAATTTCTACGACGTGAAAACGATTATCCGCGTCGGCAGCGCCGGAGCCTGCAACAAAGATCTTCACATCGGAGACCTGGTCCTGGCGCAGGGTGCCTGCACGGACTCCAACTACGCGGACCAGTACCAGCTGGACGGCATGTTCGCCCCTATCGGCGACTTCCAACTCCTGCGGAAAGCGGCCGACACCTGCGAAGAGAAAGGTTTTAACTACAAGGTCGGAAACGTGGTGTCGTCGGACCTTTTCTACCGGGAGAATCCCAACACAAAGGGATGGATCAAGATGGGCGTGCTTGCCGTTGAGATGGAAGTGGCCGCCCTGTACATGAATGCCGCACGCAGCGGAAACCGCGCCCTGGGCATCCTCACCATCTCGGACCACCTCCTCACGGGAGAGGCGACCACGTCCGAACAGCGCCAGACCACCTTCACCAACATGATGGAAGTAGCGCTGTCGCTGGTCTAACTATTCCGCATACTTGATGAACTTCAGGATGCAGTGGACAGCCTCGTCTTCGCTCATGCCGGAGACATTGAGGCAGAGGTCGTAGTTGCGGAGGTCGTAACGGCTGGTGGAGGTAAAGCGCTTGATGTAGTTCTCGCGTCCTTCGTCCACGGAGGCAATCAGTTCACGGGCCTGGTCATGGGTAAGGTCCTGCTTTTTCATCACGCGGGCGATGCGCTCCTCCAGAGGGGCATGAATAAAGATGTTCAGGTGGTTGGGATGGTCCTTGAGCACATGGAAACCGGAACGGCCGGCGATCACGCAGGACCCCTTTTCGGCGATGCCCTTCAGGATCTCCGATTCGGCCTTGAAGATATCGGCCGGCATGGAGGGATCTGCGGCCCATTCCATGTCCTTGTTGGCGTCAAAGCCGATGAAAGCGCCGGAATTGGGCACAGGGGCCACGAATTCGATGAAATTCGAGAACCAGTTGCGCTTCTTGGCTTTGATGCTTTCTATCTCATAGGTCGTGAGATTGAACTTTTTCATCAATTCATCGATGAGGGTTTTATCACTGTAGCGGACACCCAGCTGGGCGGCAAGTTTACGGCCGATGGTGCGTCCTCCGGAGCCCAGCTCACGGCTGATGGTAATGACGAAAGGTTCTTTTGTGTTCATAATAAAGGGTTCGATCAGGGCAAATATACGAATTTCCAGACAAAAAGGGTATCTTTGTCCTATGAAAAAGTGCCTTCTTCCGTTATTTGTCGCCGCAGCCGTCTCCTGCGCGCCCGTAAAAGAGACTCTCCGCAGCGGCGACCTCATCTTCGTAGGACTGCCCTCCGACACGCAAGCCGGAGAAGACTCCATGAGTTCCGCCATTTCCGAGAGTACCGGCGACGGGGCCTTGAACCTCATCCATGTCGCCATCGCCGAAGTGGCCGACGACGGCGTCTGGATCATCGACGCAACCCTTCGCCATGGCGTGGACCGGCATCCGCTGGATACCTTTCTCACGGATTTCACCCGTCACGACGGCTCATACCCCGCCTTCCTTGTCAAACGGCTCAAAGACCCCGGACGGGCCGCAGAATGCATCCAAAAAGCCAAGGCCTTCCTCGGAGAGCCCTACGACAGTGTCTTTCTGGCCGACAATGGCGCCCACTACTGCTCGGAGCTGGTGCGCGACAGCTACCGGTCGGCAGACGGCGGCTACCTCTTTGAACAGCAGCCGATGAACTGGAAGAATGACCAAGGGGAAATCCCCGCCTACTGGGAAAGACTCTTTGCCGGAATGGGCATGGCTGTGCCCCAGGGTGAACCCGGCACCAATCCGCAGGAGATGGCCCGGTCGGCCCTGCTGAGGGATGTGGATGTCGTGCTTACCGATTACCGTTGACCCCGGGCAGTTTCAGCTTCAGGAAGATGCGGTTGACCCCGTCCCACCAGCGGTCCGGCATCAGCGCATGGGACGCCACCATCAGATGCGCCCCCCGGCCGATCCGGTAACGGACCCGCGGATGCTTGCTCGTGACCGCCTTGACGATGGCATGCGTAACCACCGAAGGCTGGGACAGCCAGGGTTGGGAATAGGCGTAATGCATGAGGGCGGCCATATTGTCGGCACCGGATTCGTAGACGGTACCGCGTGAGGATTCGCTCAGGTGATCGGCCGCAATGTCGCCCCATTCCGTGCCGATGGCACCCGGTTCAATAATTACCACATCAATGCCGAAAGGCTTCAGTTCCATGCGCATGGCGTCGCTGAGGGCCTCCACGGAGAACTTCGAGACATGATACCAGCCGCCGTAGTGAAGGACGGCCTTTCCGGCCACGGAGGCCACGTTGATGATACGGCCGCTCCCCTGCTCACGCATCGCGGGCAGGACCAGCTGGCACAGGCGGGCCAGGCCGAACACGTTCACTTCCTGCTGGCGGCGGGCTTCCTCCATGGAGACATTTTCAATGGCGCCGAAGTAGCCGTACCCGGCGTTGTTCACGAGGACGTCAATGCGTCCTTCGGCCTGAAGGACGGTCTGCACGCCGGCCTGCATGGAGGCTTCGTCGGTGACATCCATCCGGATGGGGACAACGCCGAATTCCTTCAGCGGCTCCATCCGCTCAAGACGCCTTGCGGCTGCATATACTTTATGACCTTCACGGGCAAGGGCCGCGGCAGCGTCGTAACCGATTCCGCTGCTGGCGCCGGTAATAAGGATCACTTTCATGGGTTCAGGTTTTTCAGGGCGCAAAGATAGGATATTGTCGCGACACCCGCAAACATGCCGGCAAATTACTGAAAAATCGTAAGCAAATCGGCGCAAAATGATTATATTTGCAATATGAAAAAGCTTTTCCCTGCATATTTGGCAGCCACGGGCACAGTGATCCTGTGGTCCATGTCCTACATCTGGGCCGACAGGCTGCTCGCCCTTCAGATTCCGGTAGAATTCTTTGTCCCCGTACGCATTCTCATGGCCGGCGGACTGCTGTTTCTGCTGAACCTCATCACGCACCAGAAGATGCGCATCCACAGGCAGGACTGGTTCAAATTCATCCTCCTGGCCGCCTGCATGCCCTTTATCTATTTTGTGGCGGAAACCTACGGCCTCAAGTTCACGGAGTCTCCCACCATCACTTCGCTGATTATCGCCACCAATCCCATCTTCTCCATGCTCGCGGGAAGGCTTATCTTCAAGGAAAACTTCGGCCCGGTGAATATCATCGGGGTCTTCATCACCATCGCCGGTCTCTGGCTGGTCACCTACACGCACACCCATACCGGCCCGCTGTTCCTGCTGGGCGTCGGCATCCTGTTCATTGCCGTCATTTCCGAGGTGAGCCAGATTTCGTTTACCAAGGACTTGTCGGCCCGCTATGCGCCGTCGGTCATTGTGATGTATCAGTTCCTCTTCGGCGCCGTGCTGTTCTCGCCGCTGTTCTTCACGAAGGGCCTGGCCGGTTTTGACGCCTCCCTGTACCTGAGCTGGCCGGTGATTTACCCCATCCTGGCACTTGCGCTGCTGTGTTCGGCGACGGCCTTCACTATCTGGGCTTTCGCCATCAAGAACCTCGGGGTGGCCCGCACCAGCGTTTTCCTTGCCATCGTGCCGCTGATTACGGCCATACTGGCCTTCATCCTCGGCGAAGAGACCCTGGCCGCGCTCCAGTGGGGCGGTCTTGCCATAGCCATGGTAGGGATTTTCCTCACCCAGCTTCAAAGCCAGGGGAAGGCTTCCTGACGCAGCGCTATTTGCACAGCATAATATCCAGGATCATCCGGTCGGTGACCTTCATGCCGGCACTGCCGATGGTTCCGATGTTCCGGATGGTCTTTTCCACGTCGTCCTCGATAATGCCGTCCGTGGAGGGGATGCAGGTGCCGCGGAGGGCCAGGACGGCCGACTGCACGGCACAGGACACGCCCGAAGCCACCTTCATGGCACAGCCTACCTTGGCGCCGTCGCACACCATGCCGGTGATGTTGCCGGCCATGTTCTTGATGGCCGCGCAAACCTGGTCGTACGACCCTCCCTGCAGATAAACGATGCCGCAGGCGCTGCCAGTGGAAGCGACCACGCAGCCGCACAGAGCGCTGAGTTTGCCCAAGTAATGCTTGATGTGGATGGCTACGAGATTGCTGAGGATCAGCGCGCGGGCCAGGGGTTCGTCGGCCACCTTGTATTTGAGGGCGTACGCGATGACGGGCATGCTCACGGTGATGCCCTGGTTGCCGGAGCCGCTGTTGCTCATGGCGGGAAGGGTGCTGCCGGCCATGCGGGCGTCCGAGGCAGCGGCGGTCATGCCCATGGCATAGCTGAGATAATCGTCCCCGAAAACCTCTTTCTGATTCTCCCGGATAGCTTTTCCGACCCTGAGACCGTAGTCCCCGCGGAGGCCCTCTTCGGCCAGGGCCAGATTCAGTTCCCTGTCTCCGAGGATGAAGGAGATGCTTTCATAAGGGGCCGACAGCGCAAAGTCCCAGATGTCTTTCACCGTCAGGTCGTAGGAATCCTGGACATACTCCTTGGCCGCTGCGGCCGACTCGGAGCTCATGAGGATTTTGTCGGCAAAAGAGGTTTCGACGATGCGGTCGTGGTCGTCTTCGATGACGGCGTAGGCGTGGGGGTCGACTTCGGCGCTGGCTTGAAGGCCGCCTTCCACGCCGACGGTGGCTTTCACATACAGAAGATGCTCCGTGTCGGCCACGGAAATGTGCACGCAGCCTTTGGAAACGAGTTCTTTGGCCCTTTCTACGGCTTCTGGCGTGAGTCCCTGGAGCACTTCCAGGCCTTTTGAAGAGTCTCCGCACACAGCGCCCAGGGCGGCGGCGACGGGAAGGCCCACCATGCCGGTGCCGGGAATGCCCACGCCCATCCCGTTTTTCAGGATATTTCCGCTCACTGCGACGTCCAGCCGGAAGTCGGCCTGCATGCGCCAGCAGTCGCAGCAGGAGCAGTTGTCATTAATAATTTCCGCCGCCTTGGCAACGGCCAAAGCGACGGCAATGGGTTCGGTACAGCCTAAAGCGGGCTTTACTTCGCGTTTGATAAGGGCAATGATTTCATCAGCTGTCATAGCGTCAGGAAATTAACAAATTCCTCAATGTTAAGGTTATAGCCTCGTGGACCGCGGAGGATTTCACCGTCTCCGTCCAGAATGAAGTAATTGGGCTGGGAATTCACGCCGAAGCGGTTCAGCACCAGGTTGGAATTCACGCGCCCGACATCTTTGAGGACCTTTCCGGCGTCGGTTGTCACCCACTTGTCTTCAGGAAGTTTGGTTTTGTCGTCCACGTACAGCGATACGATCACAAAGTCATTTGCCAGGCGGCTCAGGACCTGAGGGGCGCTCCAAACGCGGGCTTCCATTTCCCGGCAGTTCACGCAGCCGTGGCCGGTGATGTCCACGAAAACTTTCTTTCCGGAAGCCTTGGCGGCGGCGATGCCGTCATCAAGATCGGAGTAGCCGACAAGGCCGTGCGGAAGGGAAACTTCGGAGCCGGTGAGATTCTTCGCTTCGCTCGGAATGACAGGGGAAGAATGTACCGGCGGCGCATAGGTTCCCAGCACAAAGTCCTGCGTCTCAAGGGGCGGCAGATAGCCGCTGAGGGCTTTGAGCGGGGCGCCCCACATGCCGGGGAGCATGTACACCACAAAAGCAAAGTCGATGATGATCAGCGCCAGGCGTCCTACGCCGATGTATTCGAGCGGACTGTCGTGCTTGAAACGGATCTTGCCCATCAGGTACAGGCCCAGAAGGGTGAAGCAGACAATCCAGATGGCCAGGTACACTTCCCGGTCCAGGAGATGCCAGTGATAGGTCTGGTCCGCCACGGAGAGGAATTTCAGGCCGAGGGCCACTTCGATGAAGCCCAGCACGACCTTCACGCTGTTGAGCCAGCCACCGCTCTTGGGCAGCTTCTTAAGCACCGAGGGGAAGAACGCCAGGAGGGCGAACGGCAGGGCGAAAGCGACGGAGAAGGCCAGCATGGTGACCATCGGCGTCCAGAACTCGCCCTGGGTGCTTTTGATCAGCACGGTGCCCACGATGGGGCCGGTGCAGCTGAAGCTGACCAGAACCAGCGTAAGGGCAAGGAAAAACACGCCCAGAAGGCCGTTTTTGGTGCTCTTGGAGTCCGCCTTGGTGGTCCAGCCGGAGGGCAGGGTAATCTCAAACGCGCCGAAGAAAGAGGCCGCAAACACCATGAAAATCACAAAGAAGAGGATGTTCGGAAGCCAGTGGGTGGACAGCCAGTTGAAAATATCGGCCGTGACCGTTTCTCCTCCCAGGAGCCATGTAAGGCCGATGATGACAGAGATGGGCACCGTATACAGCAAAACGATGAATATGCCGTACATGAGCGCCTTGAAGCGCCCGCCCGACTCCTGCTTTACGAAGAAGGACACCGTCATGGGCACCATCGGGAACACGCAAGGGGTAAGGAGCATCGCAAAGCCCCAGAGGATTGCCTCCAGGATCAGGCTCCACAGGCTTCCTGCTTTCTCTACCGATTCAGAAAACGCATAATCCTCCGGCATGCCGCAGAAATCGCCGCTGCAGGCACTCCAGGTGACGGTGCCGTCCACCGTCGTTTTCCCGGAACCGTTGATCTGCAGCTGCTGACGAAGGACATAGGTCCCCGTCACCACCTCTTCCCCTTTGTAATCCGAAGGCGTGTATTCTTCGGTGGGTTTCCCGGCCAGGAAGACCCTGTCGGTCGTGCTGACCTCCAGCAACGTTCCCACGTTGGGGTCCGACATGGGGTGGACATAATAATTGCGGGCGATGTTGCCGGTGACGACCAGTTCGTAGCGGTCGTCTTCCAGATGGTTCACCGCAGCCTTCCACACTACGCTGGGTCCCAGCTGCAGGAGGAGGGCCAGAAGAGCCGTAAGCAGGCTTGTCATCATGACTTATATCTCTGTAACAAATTCTTCGACAGATTTGCGCTTGCCGTGATTGGTGCTGGTCTCCGCGGCAGGAACGCCTACCGGGAAGAGGGCGACGATCTCATAACCGGACGTTTCCGGGAAATCGGCATTAATTTTGGCAGGGTCGAAAGAGCCCACCCATACATTGCCAAGACCCAGGGCCGACGATTCCAGCATGATGTGCGTTCCCACGATGGCGGCGTCCACCTCGGCGCCGTTTTTGCCGTCGTATTTGCGGACCCAGGCGTCCTCCGGCTTGCAGCCGACCATGAACACCGCAGGGGCGCCGTAAGTGTAATCCGTGGCGCCTTTGAGTTTGGCGAGGGCTTCGGGGCTTTTGACCAACCACACGTGGACCGGCTGTTTGTTCATGGCTGTAGGGGCAACCCGGGCGGCTTCCAGAATGTGGCTGATCTGCAGCTGTGTAAGCGGCGTATCCTTGAACTTGCGGCAGGAGTAGCGTTCCTTGGCAATGCTCATAAAGGTGGATTCCTTGGCTGCAATCCGGTCAGGCAGATCGGAGAAAGCGGCGCGCTTGTGAAGGTGCGTAATGTCACTCAGTTTGTCCCAGAATTTACTCATATCTTTTTCCATTTAGATTTCGCAGTCCGCAATATACAATTTTTCCGCAAAAAATAAAAGGGGGGATTCCTGCGGGGACGCAAAAAGCCGGGCGAAAACCCGGCTTTCTGTGGCCCCAGCAGGATTTGAACCTGCGACCCACGGATTATGAGTCCGCTGCTCTAACCGCTGAGCTATGGGGCCAAAAAGTGTGAGGACTAGCCTCACACTTTGATCTCAACCTCAACGCCGGAAGGAAGCTCGAGCTTCATGAGGGCGTCAACGGTCTTGGCGTTGGACTCGTCGATGTCGATCAGACGGACATAGGAGTCCAGTTCGAACTGCTCGCGGCTCTTCTTGTTGACGAAGGTGGAGCGGTTCACAGTGAAGATCTTCTTGTTGGTGGGAAGAGGAATGGGACCTACAACCTTTGCACCCGTTGCCTTCACTGTATCGACGATCTTGGCAGAGGATTTGTCTACCAGCATGTGATCGTAGGATTTCAGCTTGATTCTGATTTTCTGGCTCATATCAATTACTTTTTAACTTTTTTGCTAAATTTTACTCGTCGTCAACAACACGGTAACCGCTCTTCTCCACGATGTCCTTTGCCAGGTTGGCGGGGACTTCGGCATAGTGGTCGAAGGTCATGGTGCTCGTTGCACGTCCGGAGGACAGGGTTCTGAGGACCGTGACATAACCGAACTGCTCGGAGAGCGGAACGAAAGCTTTGACGATGCGTGCTCCATTGGCGGTCGAGTCCATAGCCATAATCTGGCCACGGCGGCGGTTCAGGTCGCCCACGATGTCACCCATGTAGTCTTCCGGAGTAACAACCTCCAGGCTCATGATCGGTTCCAAGAGAACGGGATGACACTTGGGGCAGGCGTGGCGGAAGGCCATCCGGGCGGCCAGCTCGAAGGAGAGCTGATCCGAATCCACCGGGTGGTAGCTGCCGTCCAGGACCTCTACCTTCAGGGAAGGCACCTCGTAACCGGCGAGAACGCCGTTGGCCATCGCAGAGGTGAAACCTTTTTCGATGGACGGGATGAATTCCTTGGGGATATTGCCACCTTTGACCGAATTGATGAACTGAAGACCTTGTACGCCTTCATCGGCCGGAGAGATATTGACGATGATGTCTGCGAACTTACCGCGGCCGCCGGTCTGCTTCTTGAAGACCTCACGCAGCTGGTAGCTGGAGGTGATGGATTCCTTGTAGTTCACCTGAGGGGCACCCTGGTTGATGTCTACGCCGAATTCGCGACGCAGGCGGTCCACGATGATGTCCAGATGGAGCTCGCCCATACCGCTGATAACGGTCTGGCCGGTCTCAGGGTCGCTTTTCACCGTGAAGGTGGGATCTTCCTCGGCCAGTTTGGCAAGGGCGATGCCCAGTTTGTCCAGGTCCTTCTGGGTCTTGGGCTCGACGGCGATGCCGATCACGGGATCCGGGAATTCCATGGATTCCAGGGTGATGGGCTTTTCCTCCAGGCAGACGGTGTCACCGGTGCGGAGGTCCTTGAAGCCCACGGCTGCACAGATGTCGCCCGCTTCCACGAAGTCGATGGGATTCTGGTGGTTGGAGTGCATCTGATACAGGCGTGCTACACGCTCTTTCTTGGCGGTGCGGGTGTTGTACACGTAAGACCCGGCATCCAGACGGCCGGAATAGGCGCGCAGGAAAGCAAGACGGCCGACGAACGGATCTGTGGCAATCTTGAACACCAGGGCGCAGAACGGTTCGTCTGCGGAGGGCTTACGGACGATTTCTTCCCCTGTGCGGGGGTTGGTTCCCTTGACGGCTCCCTTGTCCAGCGGAGAAGGCAGATACCGCATCACGGCATCCAGGAGGAACTGAACGCCCTTGTTCTTGAAGGAAGAACCGCAGCAGGCGGGAACGATCTGCATGGAGATGGTACCCTTGCGCACGGCAGCGATAATCTCTTCGCGGGTGAGGGAGTCGGGATCCTCGAAATACTTCTCCATCAGGGTCTCATCGCACTCGGCGGCAGCTTCCAGGAGGATGTCCCTCCAGCGGGCGGCTTCGCCTTTGAGCTCGGCAGGGATTTCGCCTTCTTTGTAGTTGACGAGATCCTCGGAGTTGCCATCGTAGAAGATGGCCTTCATGTCGATGAGGTCTACGATACCTTCGAACTTGTCTTCGGCACCGATGGGGAGGCAGATGGGAACGGCGGTGGCACCGAGTTTGGTTTTGATTTCCTCAACGCAGGCGAGAAAATCGGCACCGACACGGTCCATCTTGTTCACATACGCGATCTTAGGCACGCCGTACTTGTCTGCCTGACGCCAGACAGTCTCACTCTGAGGCTGTACACGGCCTACAGCGCAGAAAGTAGCCACTGTGCCGTCCAGTACCCTAAGGGAGCGCTCCACCTCTACGGTGAAGTCCACGTGACCGGGAGTGTCGATCAGATTGATCTGGTAAGTTTCGCCGTTGTAATGCCAGAAGGCGGTGGTGGCAGCAGAAGTGATGGTGATACCGCGCTCCTGCTCCTGGACCATCCAGTCCATGGTGGCAGCACCTTCGTGAACCTCACCAATCTTGTGCGTTTTCCCGGTGTAATACAGGATACGTTCCGACGTGGTGGTCTTACCGGCATCGATGTGAGCCATGATGCCGATGTTGCGTGTGTATTTAAGATCTCTCTTGGCCATTTAGCTTTGCAGTTTAGAAACGGAAGTGTGCAAAGGCCTTGTTGGCCTCAGCCATTCTGTGCATATCTTCTTTGCGCTTGAATGCACCGCCTTCGTTGTTGTAAGCGGCAACGATTTCGGCGCAGAGCTTTTCTGCCATCGAGTGACCGGAACGCTTGCGGGCGAACTGGATCATGTTCTTCATAGCGACGGAGACTTTCCGTTCCGGACGCAACTCGGTCGGCACCTGGAAGTTTGCACCACCGATACGACGGGACTTGACCTCGATCTGAGGGGTCACGTTTTCGAGGGCTTTCTTCCAAATATCGAGAGGAGCCTGGTCAGAATCTTTCATCTTCTCGCCTACCATGTCAATGGCATCATAAAAGATAGAATACGCGATACTCTTCTTTCCCTGCAGCATAAGATTGTTCACGAAACGGGTAACTTCCACATCGTGAAAC
>OCTW011416299.1_pt1 | contig 11455 bp, 6 predicted proteins | sample 1539671 | NCBI WGS metagenome assembly OCTW01 (sample SAMN02144230, study PRJEB22623) | gut metagenome | biome: sheep rumen | host: Ovis aries | place: New Zealand | reverse complement strand
TCACGCCGACAAGGCTCTCCTCGCACCGCAGTACAACTTCCGCGTCCGGCCCGCCGAACATGCCGAAAGTCTTCTTGGAGAATGCCGCCAGGTCAAAATCCTGAAAGGCCTCCTGACCGACCCTCTCCCGGTCGGTCAGGCCGATCTCGAGCATCTTGTCCACGCGGTAGTGCTTGATGATGCCGGCCTCTTCATCAAAAGCGATCAGATAATAATTCTCGTCATCCCAGGTGAGCGCCCAAGGGCTGACAAAATATTCTCTGCCGCCCTTTTTCATGACCAGCTGTTTCCCGGTGCTCCACTCGCCGTATTTGAACCTGATCTGGCGGTTCCGGTTCATGGCCTCGTGCAGCGCGTCCACGTTGTAGTAGACTTTTTCGTTGCCGGTCTTCATGCGGTTTCGGATGAAGACCGAGCGGTTGAGCTGCTTCGCCTTCTGCTCACCCGTCAGCTGCATGAGCTTTGCGATCAGTTCCCGCGATTTCTTCTCCGTGATGAATTTGGAAGACTGCACGGCGTCCACCAGGAGCTTAAGCTCCGGCAGCTCGAAATCTCTCGAGCCGATGTAGTATCCCTGGCCGTTCTCTTTTTTGATCACATCCAGGCCGAACTCCTGCAGGATCTCCACGTTGTTGTAGATCGTCCTTCGGTCCGCCTCGCAGTTATAGCCCTCCAGCGCCTTGATCAGGTCCGTCGCGTTGAGCACGTGCTCCTCATCTGTCTTTTGCAGCAGTTCCCGCATCATATACAGGAGCGCCAGCTTGTGATTATTGATCTTCGCCATCTTCTGTCGCCTCCGTGATCACAGACAGGTCTGCCGGGGAGTTCTCCTTATTTATCATACGCGGCTGTCCTGTCCCGTCCGATATACGCCCTCAGTTCCTGATAGATCTTCTCTTCATCCGGCGGACATCCCATGATGCACACGTCAAAGTCCTTCGTGCACTTGCCCACGCCCAGCTTTCCGGTCTTTCCCTGCATGCCCTGGCCTATGCCGATCGGCGTATCGAGCATCTCGAGAAGGCCCTCCTCCTTGAGTCTCCACAGGGCGCCGACAAGGCTCGCGTAGCAGGCGCTGCAGGAGTCCACTTCGTCAACGGCGTAAGAGACTTCCAGAAGCTTGCGCTTTCTCGGATAATCTTCCTGCATCTCTTTTCCGGCATATCCGTTATAGCCCCCCAGATCAATGATCTGCGCGGAGTCGAGGTCGGCGGTTCCGATCCCGAGCTTCTCCGCCATGCGCACGTAGGGGACCTCATCCGGCGTATACTGCAGCAGGCTGCAGGCATAACTGTCCACAAGGACCGGATCCAGTGCCGCCATCACGCAGTTGCGCACGACGGGATTTCCGCCCTCTTCAAAGTCGTAGTCGCCGCAGATGTGGTCGATCACGATAAAGTCCTGATGAATGCCGGCCTGCAGATGCGCGATCGGCTTGTGCAGCCCCATGCGGTGGAAGCGGGATTTCTCCGTGTTGGGGAGAAGTCCCTTGAGATTCTTGAGCGCGCAGGTCATTTTGGTCTGGCAGTGGCCCTTGACCACCGGCACGTTGATCAGGAAGTCGATCTTGTCCACGTAGTCGATGACGTTCAGCTTCATACCGGCGCAGTTCACTTCGTGCCACCTCTGCTTCTGTCCGTCCACGAAGGGAACATCATACTTCTCACACAGCTCCTTATAGCCGCAATATTTATAGGCGTCCGATGTCCGGTCACCCACCCAGGAGCCCTCAACGATCGTAATGTTCTCGAACCGATTCTCCTGCAGATATTCGACGATGCCCGCCACCACCTCGGGGTGCGTCGTGCCGCCGAACTCGGCCGGAGAGGCGACTACCAGGTTCGGCTTGATGGCGACCCTGGCCTTTCTGTCTCCGATGAGGTCCGCCAGCTCTGTCTTGACGAGCAGTTCCTTGGTCATATCCTTAAACGCCGTTCCGTAAATTTTCCAGATTTGATTTTTACTGATCAACTTATTTCCTTCCTGCTTCCTGATCTTTCTTTTTCCCTGATCTTTCTTTTTCCCGGTCAGTCGACCCTTCTGATCCACAGATTTATATCCATCTCTCCCTTAATCCCGGGGACATAACCCGTCTCCGTATACTGCCACCACGTAAAGGTGTAATTCGTCTGCGGGACCGGCTCATAATCCGCGTACCAGATCTCAAACTGATCCAGTGTCTCGACGTCAAAATAGGTGTTCTCCCAGAAGAGATTGGTGTACAGGGCGACCTTGCAGTGAAGTTCTTCTTCCGCCGCTCTTTTGAAAGCGAGTGCATTGCTGCACACCTGCTCGCGAGAGAGATTGTTGGCGCGCCCCGCGCTGCCGCCCGCAAGTTCGGGGTCATAGACCAGCGGCAATGTCATCTTAACTCCCGACCGCTTTATGATATCCGCCGCAAAGCGCGCTTCCTCTGCCGCCTCTTCTTCGTTGATCGCCTGCGAGAAAAAGTAGGCGCCGACTTCGAGGCCCGCTTTCTCTGCGTCCCTCATATACTCGATCGCCATGGTGTCCTCGTTGAGGGTGCCCTCATCGCCGTAGCCGCGAAAGCCCGCGCGCACGAAGACGAACTCATAGCCCGCGTCCGCGACTGTTTTCCAGTCGATCTCGCCCTGGTGATCCGAGACGTCAATTCCCTGCAGAGACTCATAGTTCTCGTCCTGATAGGTTATATTGTCCGAAGTCTCATCTACATAGGAAAATTTAGTGGGGTCATAGGGATTATTGCGCTCCCCCTCGCTCCTCACAGGGGTCTGCGGCACACTTTCCGACTTCGCCGTCTGCGCTGCGGATCCGGCAGCCTGCGCTTGTTGCCCCGCCGTCTCCCCGGCTTCCTCCTGCTGCCCGGCTGCATCCTGCGGCGTCTCACCCGCCTCTTTCGTCCCGTACTGCTGCTCTGTGACAGTCTCCGAGACCGTCTGCTGCTTCGACTGCGTGATCTCCGCGCTCCTCGCTCCGCATCCTCTCATGAGCGAAGCGATGCACAGCAAAGGCAATACGATAAAATATATACTTTCTGCCAGTTCTCCAGGCCCCTGCCTGTCATCTTTACCTTTTTTCAAAACGTTAAAGTCTCCCTCGATCAGATTTTCCCATATTGAATCATACCATCTGATGTCTGAGAATCACAGTATTTTCCCGGTTTTCACGGCGCCGGCTTCTTACAGCAGAGACTTCACACAGGCCTCAACTTCCGCCATATCCGCTGCTCAGACAAATCCGAGATCTTTGGCGCTAGACAGTCCGTAAGCACTATCGGCGGAAGTGACGGCGCGGACGATCGCTTCGCTCAGGACCTGCGCGCCGAGCGCTCCCACCAGATCCTGGTCGGCCGCCACTTCTCCCACAGACACGGCATAAATGCTGTCTCCGTCCGCGGAAGTGTGCACCGGATTAATGGACCTGGCGTATCCGTCGTGTCCCATCCCGGCGATCTTGCACAGCTGCGCCTTCTCAAAGTGCGCGTTTGTGATGATCACCGCGATCGTCGTATTGCCCGTGAACTTGTTGTCGATCACCTCAATGGAGCGGCACATAGTCTGCATCGTACTCGCGAGCTCACTCTTATCCTCGCTGAGAAGTCCCGCGATCTGCCTGCCGTTCTTCCAGTCATAGATATCTCCCAGGGCATTGAGCACTACGATCGCACCGAGTTTCAGGTCTCCGATCTGCACGGCATAGCTTCCGACGCCGGTTTTCATTGCCGTCTCCATACCGCCGGCCTTGCCGACCGATGCGCCGCAGCCCGCGCCGTAATTGCCGTCCCTGTAATTCGGGGATTCGAAAGCCGCCTTGGCTGCTGCGTATCCCATTTCGGCGTCCGGGCGGACGTTCGCCTGTCCGACAGAGAGATCGAAGATATCCGACTGTACCACGAGCGGGACCTTTGCCACGCCCGTGTCAAATCCTATATCCTTTTCTTCAAGGAACTTCATAACTCCGTTGGCCGCGCCCAGTCCGAACGCACTGCCGCCCGAAAGGACGACCGAGTGGATCTGCTGGGCGGCCATGAGCGGATTAAGAATCTGGCTGTCTCTGGAAGCCGGGCCTCCGCCTCTGACATCCAGTCCGGCCCGCATGCCTTCCTCCGAGATCAATACCGTCATTCCCGTTGCCGCTTCCCGGTTTTCCACCTGGCCGATCCGCAGCGGTCCTATATCCAGAACGCTGATCTCTTTAAGCTCCGTAAAAGCCTTTGCATTCCCAAATAGTTCCTTGTTCTCTGTCTGCTTCATTTGCCTCTCCTTTCTTTTCTCCGTCAGTATACTTACTGTTTAATATCGATCCACGTTCAGCAGTGCGATCCAGGACAGCACGCCGTTCAGCACTACAAATCCAAGAAGGACCAGCCATATTTTGGCCACGTTTTCCGGCGTCGACTCCCACTCCTTGACATACGAAAAGAAGGTCAGGTCGTTGTAGCCGGCTATGGCGCAGAGGCTATTCATTCCCCATCGGCTGATCGTAAAGTGAGAGATCTTCTCCGTGATCCCTTCCAGCTCGAAAACAACTCCGGCGAAGATCATCTGGACGATCAGCGCAAAGGGCATGACCGTCATGGCCGTGTTCTCATTTGTCACAACAGAAGAGATCATCATCGCGAAAATATCCGACGCGAAAATGATCAGGAAAAAGGAGATACACAGCTCCAGGCCCGAAGGTAAGATCACGCCGTTCTTAATAAAGTGACTGCTGTTGACCAGCCATATTATAATTGCTGCCACAAATGCCTCGACCATCGACAGCATTCCTTCGTGGATCACATGCGCGACTACATAGGAGGACATGCGCAGGCCTGTTCGATGCTCTCTCTTGATAATGTCCCGCTCTTTGCAGACCGACCGGATCGAATTGAAGATACCGGTCCAGATGCAGGCGCAGATCAGGGCAAAACAGCCGTTGCGCGTCGCCTTGTCCGTCACAAAGAGATCCTCTCCCGTTACGGTGGAAATCAGCAGCATGATGAGGCCCACCGAGACGATGAGCTTCCAGCCGTTCTCATTGATGAACGCTCTCCTGCACCGGCTCAGGCACACGCCGACCTGCCTTGCAAATGACGATTCCTTAGCTTCCTTATTGTCTGCCGCCATGCTCCGCCTCCCACTGCGCGTACTGTGAATAATAGTGATCGGCCAGGCCTTCGCCGCCTTCCGCGATGCTGTTGATCCGGCGGACGATCATCTCCAACCTGTCTGTCCCGAAGAAGGAGAGCGCCTGAGACGGCGTGCCAAAAAAGAGCAGGTGCCCCACCTGGTCCTCCGTCTTCCCCAGAACGATCACCTTTGTAAAGAGGTGAAACGCCCTGTCGGGCGAGTGCGTGATCACCATTACAATCTTTCCCAGATCTGCGATCGTCCGCAGCTGCTCCATAAGTCCGCTCGCCGTGGGTCCGTCCAGACCCGAGTCCGGCTCATCGAGGAAGAACAGCGCCGGATCCGCCGCCAGCTCGATCCCGATGCTGACCCGCTTCTTCTGCCCGCCGCTGATCGAGCCGATCAGATTGTCTTTCTCCGCCGTAAGGCCGAGGACCTCCATCAGCCAGTCCACCCGCGCCGACTGCTCCTGCAAAGTGGAGTCCCCGGGCATGCGGATGCGTGCCGCCGCCATGAGCGTATCTCTCACATTGTCACTGGGACGCACGAGATCCTGCTGCGGGACATAGCCGATCTCATGCTTCATGTCCTCGTAGTCTTTATAGACGTCCATATCGCCGTACCGAATGGTGCCTTCGGCCTTATCGTAGCCCATGACGGACTTTATGAACGTCGACTTGCCGGCGCCCGATCCGCCCAGGATCAGGACCATGTCGCCCGGCTCCACCGTCAGGTGGATATCGCTGAGCAGAACGCGCTTTCTGAAGTTTTTCCAGACGCTCCGCTCGTCTATGTCGATCACAAGCCTGCTGCCGTCGAAGTTTTTCGCGGGGCGGGCCGCCGGAGCCGGCCCGGATGCGGAAACCGCTCCTTCGGGAACTGACGCGCGCTCTTTTTTGACATTGGTCGCAGCCTCCCGGATCTCTCCCGACCACAGGACATCTTCCGTGAAAACCCATAATGAGCGGCCCAGCCGGACGACATCCAGCGGCTTCAGCTGTCTTGCGTCGCACCTCTCTCCGTTCACGACCGCGCCGTTAAGGCTCCCTTCATCCAGCACACTCAGGCCGTCGCTTCCGTACCTGAAAAGGGCGTGGCTCGCGGAGAGCGTGGGATCCTCCGGGGACAGCCCGCTCTCCTGCCGCCCTATGCGAATCGGCGGCATCCCCGGCGCAAGCCGGATCTTTCTCCAGATCAGTTCCTCCCCGTCCCGGAGCCTGACAAAGATGCCCGCAAACGCCGGCTCCTGCTGCTCGTCATCCCTGGGAACGACTGTCAGAATATCGCCGTCCCGCATCTCGTGGACCGACGTGAGCGCTTTGCCGTTGATCCTCGATCCGTTGCTGCTGCCCAGATCTCTGTAAAACCAGTGTCCCTGGGCGGATCCGAACTCCCCGTGAAGACCGGAGACGCTGGGAACAGGCACCTCGATCTGCGCCTGCCCGCGGCCGCCCGTCCGGCCAAACCGCATCCGGCCTGCAAGTTCAAAATCGGCTATATGGCCGTAGGAGTGAAACGCCGCCAGGTACGGTCTGCCTGTATGATTCGCTTTAAAACTTTCCGTCTTATCCATTCTGATCCCGCCTGCCTCCGGCCCGGATTTGCCTCTTTTGTCTCCGGTCTTATCTCTGCTTTTATCTCTGACGAGAGTCGCTTACTCGGATGTCTCCTCTTCCTCCGCCGAGTCTCCCAAAACGGCTTTTCGAATCTCCTTCCGAGACTCCGCCATCTCCCGGTCTGCCTCTTCTGTCGTCATAAAGGTCGGCTCCGTAAAGCCGCTTCCCTCCGTGAAGTCCTTGAGCACAGCGGCTTTTTTGTCGGTCGGAACATCTACCAGATTCGCGCTGTACCGAAAGGCACTCTCTCCGAGAACCGCGTAGTCCGAATCCGCCTGATAGCTCAGGTACAGCTCGGTCGCGCTGTTTACATTCGTCATGGCCGTCACAAAGGAGATGTCCTTGATCGGATTCCCGTAAAAGGCCATCTTCCTGTAAGACAGCAGACTCGGCAGCGGACTCAGATCGGAGATCTTGTTTTTCTCCATGAGCAGCCAGACATTCTTGACCGACAGACCTTTCAGGACGGAGAGATCGGACACCTGATTACTGCCAAAATCCAGATAGGAGAGCTTATTAAGCGACCCGCTGAGAGGACTGAGATCCGATACGTTGTTGCCGGAGATGAGGACCGCCATCAGTTCCGGTTTCTCCTCCAGCCCTCTTAAAGAGGTAATATTGTTATCAGCTGCCGCAAACGCCGCAAGCTTTGCGCAGGAAGACAGCACACTGATATCTGATACATTGTTGTTCGTGATGTCGAGAAGCGTGAGCTCTTCAAAATCATTGCCGAGCGCGGAGAGATCCGAGATCTCATTGTTCGAGAGCTGAAGTTCCGCCAGAAGGGCACAATTTCGAATCGCGCCGATATCGCTGATCCGGTTGTCTGCCGCGCTCAGGGCGGTCAGTTTGATCATCTCCTCGCATCCTTCCAGGCTGCTGAGCGCATTGCCGCTCACGTTGAGCTTCAGCATTTTGGTGCAGCTTGCGAGCGGCTTGAGGGTTGTGATCTCGTTATGCGCGGCAGAAAACGTCTCGAGTCCCGTCTCGGAAAGCGGACTCAGGTCCGACACATGACAGTAACTGACATTCAGCGATCCGAGCCTCTCATGGCCGGCGAGCGGCGCGAGACTCTCCACCTCGGAGTGATCGATCGTAAGACTGTATAGCTGCATGCAGTCTGCCAGGGGTGAGAGATCGCTGACCGGCGCGCCAGACAGATCTACGATCGCCAGCTTCTCATGGCCCGCCAGCGGACTGAGGTCTGTGACATTGCTGCCTTCCGCGTCGATCTTATAGAGGTTCGCGCACTCTTTGGCCCATTCCAATGTGGCAAGCGGAGCTTCTTCAAAGGTCGCGCTCTGCAGCTTCGGATGCCCGTATAAGTGGCTGCAGGCCTCCTCATTCATGGTCTGATGGACGATGTACAGATACTCCAGCTCGGGCAGCGCTTCAAGGAAAGACATGTCTTTTCCATCGCTGTCGACGCTGAATGTCAGACTGGTGAGTCCGGGAAAACGCCGGAGAAAATCCGTTGATCCCGTGATCTCACCGCAGGTGAGGTTAAATCCGGTCAGCTTCTGCGGGAAATCTGCCGTAAACAGCTCATCTCCCGAAAACGTCCCGTCCCGATTCACATACACGGAAATAGTGTCCAGCGCAGGCATCTCCGCCAAAGGATTCAGAGAAGTAAATCCCCCGCAATTGCTGAAGCTCACGCTCTCAATCTTCGACAGTTCCGGCATTTTGCCCACGATCTCATCGGATAACTGACACCTGTAGAAGCTGACGGTATCAATGACCTCCTGGCTCTTAATAAAAGCCAGGTCCTGGTCGGTGATCTCCGTATCCTGAAAAGAGATGTAACTGTTCCCGCTCTGATAATCGGCATTATCCGGCACTCCCGTGACAACAGTCGGCAGATCCGGCAATACCCCGCCTCCTTCTCCTTCGTCGGTACTGCCTCGCAGAAGAAAGAGCGCCATTCCGACGATCAGCGCCAGCCCCAAAACAATGGGAATCAGCACCTTTCCCGATTTTTTCTTTTTATCTGCCGCGGCGGCGTTTTTACGCGCTGCGGGCCCTGCACCGGAAACTGAACTGCCGGAGGGCCCTGCAGCTGCCGTACCCGCTGCGACTTCTGTGTACTTCTTTTCTGCAGCCTCCTCGGGCTTTGCTATGTCGGCAGGTGCCGGCGCCGGATTGACCTCATCGGAGAAGGCCATCGCGGCCAGTTCCTCTAACTTCCGGTTTTCTTCTGCCGCGGCGGCGGTATTTTCCGCACCCGCCATCGCCTCTCTGAACGCGTCGACCGAAGCGTAGCGCTCCGCGGGCTGGACGCTGAATCCTTTCATAAGGACTGCTTCTTCCGCAGGACTGATGGCAGCCCCCAGCGCCGAAGGGAGCTCCACATCGTCATGGAAGGATCTGACCAGAGAATCTGCCGGCTTTCTCCCTGTAATACACTTATAGATCGTCGCGCACAGGGAATAAACATCTGTCCAGGGACCCTGCTGCACCGCGCCCGAATACTGCTCGATCGGCGCGTAACCGGGCTTGACCGTGATCGTCCGGGTCAGGTTCTCGCTGGTCATATTGGAGGCCGAACCGAAGTCGAGCAATTTGACATCTCCGTCGCCGGTCAGCCTTATATTGTCAGGGCTGACGTCCCGGTGCAGCATATTGGCCGCATGCAGCTTTGCCAGCACATCCATGACCGGAGTCAGCAGCCGCATGGTCTCCTCAAAGCTCAGCCGGCCTTTCTTATCGACATATGTACTGAGGTCTTCCCCGTCAAGGTATTCCATTACCATGTACACCTTGTCCTGTGTCTGAAGGAAATCCCTGACATTGACAATGCCGCGTAATCCGGAGAACTGGGCCAATGTCCTCGCTTCTCTCAGGAATTTGCCGCGGTGTTCCGGGTCCGGATCCGAGAACTCTTTGATCGCCACAGGCATGTCCAGGCTTTTGTCCCATCCATACCAGGTGACGCCGAATCCGCCCCGGCGGATCTCGCTTCTCAGTTCATATCTGTCACCAATGATCTCCATCGCATGTTCCTTTCTGACAGTGTTTATCTGAAGGGGAAGATCTCCGCTTCTTAAATGACTTTACACACCTTCCGGTCGTAAGTCAGAAGCCCGTTTGTCTCCTCTTCGACATCGGACACCTGTGTGTACACGGCTCCGCAGAGTCCCTCCTTTTCGAGTGCCCGGATCTCCGCCATCTTATCGGCAAACTGCTGCGGGAAATCTGAGACCCCGGCAGTATGGTAGCCGTACACTTCTTCATTCATGGTGTGCCCCTCGATCTGGCAGTTGATCCCGCCGTATTCGGAGATCACAAACGCGCGGCTCTCTTTTTGGACCGTGAGCGGCCGGAAGTAGTTGTGGACGCTGCGCACGTCGCCGCCTCCCTGGTCGAACCAGCCGCTGGCGTGGTCGACGGGCCTTGTGGGATCCTCTTTTTTGATCCTGTCCGTGATCCGAAGCGCGTCAAACTGTCCCCATCCCTCATTGAAGGGGACCCACTGCCCGATGCAGGGATGGTTTCCGAGCTGCCGGATCATGCGCAGAAGGTCTCTCTCAAAGCGCTTTCGCGCCTTCTCATCTTCCCTCGCCAGGAGCCCATAGTGGTCATCCCGCAGATGATTCCCGATGGCCGGGAAGATCGTGGGCAGGTAAGTCTCCAGAAGCGTCTGCACCGGACCTCCGCCGTTGATCATGTCCTGCCAGACCACCATTCCGATCCGGTCGCAGTGATAGTACCATCTCGCGCACTCTATTTTGACATGCTTACGCAGCATATTAAAGCCCAGCGCCTTCATCTGCTCGATATCATAGACGAGCGCTTCGTCCGCGGGCGGCGTCATCAGGCTCTCCGGCCAGTAGCCCTGGTCCAGAACGCCGTTAAAGAAATACGGCTCTCCGTTGAGCAGAAGGCGCGTTGTCCCTTCCGCGTCTTTTCCGACGCCAAAAGAGCGCATGGCAAAATAGCTCTCGACCACATCTACTCCCGCCTCGATCCGCAGGGAATAGAGCTGCGGGTCTTCGGGGCTCCACAGGCGGGGCTGCGGGACAGGAATGCGGGCGGTGACTTCGTTCCTGAGAGGGAACGCGACCCCTTCCTCGCTCTCATCGACACAGATCCGCACCTGCGCGCCGTCCTGCGGCTCTCCGCAGAAAGCCATCTTCAGCTCCACCGCCTCCTCTTCCGGATACGGCGTGATCTTCAGCTCTCTGAGATAGATTTCCGGGACCGTCTCCAGCCACACCGTCTGCCAGATGCCGCTCTGCGCGTGATAGAACATGCCGCCCGGCTCCAGGGTCTGCTTGCCGCGGCACTCTTTTCCCTCATCCGTGTCGTCCCGGACAAAAACCTTCAGTTCATTGGCGCCGGGCTGCACAAACTGCGTGACGTCAAACGAAAACGAGAGATAACCGTTTCTGTGGCTCCCGACTTTATGGCCGTTCCAGTACACCGCGCAGCGCTCATCCACCGCGCCGAAGTGAAGGAGGAGCCGTCTGCCCTCCGGAAGATGCAGATCTTCAAACTTTTTCCTGTACCAGAGCGTCTCTCCCGGCAGGAGCGTTCTTCCCACGCCGGACCGCTTTGTCTCCGGAGAAAACGGGACCAGTATTGTGCCGTCGGCTTCTCCCCGCGACGCCTTTCCCGCGTCTGCGCTCAGGCAGATCCCGTACTCCCACCAGCCGTTGAGACAGGTCCAATCCTCCCGCTTCAGCTGCGGCCTGGGGTATTCAGGCAGCGGAACCGCCTGCGGGCCGTCATCGGCCTGCTCACTCC
>OCTW011617102.1_pt1 | contig 11462 bp, 9 predicted proteins | sample 1539671 | NCBI WGS metagenome assembly OCTW01 (sample SAMN02144230, study PRJEB22623) | gut metagenome | biome: sheep rumen | host: Ovis aries | place: New Zealand | reverse complement strand
GTTCGACACAAAGTTCAAGTTTGGCGACATCGTCTATATAATGATCACGAAAGCCGGACTCAAGCGGCTTACTTCTTATCTCGGAGTTAGCGATATCGACGTCGATCAGGTGATGATTGTGGGCGGAGGCACGGTCGGCACGATGACGGCGGCTTCGCTCTTTGGCGATGTGCCTGATATCAAGGTGGTAGAGGTTAACCGCGACCGTTGCGTTGTGGTCGATGAGATTCTCGACGACAGCATCCTCGTCGTGAACGGCGATGGCCGCAATCCGGACTTCCTCCTGGAGGAAGGAATCAGCAACTACGATGCTTTCGTGGCGGTGACCGGCAACGACGAAGCTAATATCCTCGCCTGTGTGGCTGCAAAGAAGTTCGGAGTGGCGCGCACGATTGCGGAGGTAGAGAACATCGAGTACGTGAGTCTCGCAGAGGAGATGGGCATCGACCTGGTAGTCAATAAAAAGCTGTCTTCCGCCAGCCTCATCTTCAAGATGACCCTCAGCGACAGGGCCAAGTTCATACGCTACATGAGCGGCACGAAGGCCGAGGTGCTCGAATACACCGCAGGGCCCGGAAGCGCGGTCACGAAGGCGCCGCTTCGCGATATCGAGTTCCCCGAAGGGGCGGTCGTCGGCGGAATCATCCGCGGCCAGGACGCCTTTATCGCGATCGGCTCGACAGTTATCCAGGATGGCGACAGGGTGGTGGTATTCGCCCTTCCCGGCGCTATCAAGTCAGTAGACAAAATGTTTAAGTAACAGATATGGGAATACGTGAACAGTTCGCATCGCTCGATGCGGTAAACCTTAACCTCGGAGGCGGCACCGGCCTCGTGATGAGCATAGTGCTCGGCCTCATAATGTTCGGCATCGCCCTCAGCATCAAGCCCAAGATGCTTGCCGAAGTCTTTACCAAACCGAAGTCCATCCTTACAGGTGTGATCCTTCAGTGGGTTGGACTTCCGCTTGTGACCTTCCTGCTCATAATGATCCTCAATCCGCTGCTCACCCCTATGGTCTGCCTCGGAATGATCCTCGTGGCTTGCTGCCCGGGAGGCAACATTTCGAACTTCATGAGCACCTTCGCCAAGGGCAACATCGAGCTTTCGGTGAGCATGACGGCGGTGGCTACGGTTGCAGCTCCGGTTGTGACTCCGCTCAACTTCTGGATCTGGGGCAATCTCTATCTGAAGTATGCCGGCAGGGTAGGCGATCTGGTGATCCCTCAGCTCGTGATACCGTTCTGGGATATCTTCAATACCGTATTCCTGATTCTCGGCGTGCCGATCGTGCTCGGAATGCTGTTCGCGCATTTCCTGCCGAAGGCGACCGAGAAGATTAAGAAGCCCTTCTCGATTTTCTCGCTCGTGGTCTTCGTGGTGATGGTGCTTGGCATGTTCATCCCCAACTGGCAGCTGTTCGTGAAGTACATCATCTTCATCTTCCTGCTCGTTCTTGTCCACAATGCCTGCGCATTCGGCACCGGTTTCGGCGGGGCGACGCTCATGAAACTCCCGCCGCGCGACCGCAGGTCGGTGACCATCGAGGTGGGCATACAGAATTCCGGCCTCGGACTCACGCTCCTTCTCAATCCGGCCATCTTCAAGCCTGAGATCTGGAACAATCCCGAAACCGGAATCATGTACGGTGGAATGCTCTTCGTCACCGCCTGGTGGGGAATCTGGCATATCATCTCCGGCCTGACGCTCGCGAGTATCTTCAGGGGCAGTAAGCTCCCTGACGAGGCTTAGTCCTTGCAGCAGCCTTCGCCTTTTTCGCAGCAGCCTTCGCCCTCACCGTGGCAGCATTCGTGCTCGCCTTCGCCCTCGTGCTTGTGGCATTTGCCGCCATTCTTCTTGCAGCAGTGCTCCTCACGGGGAAGATACTCGCCGTGGAGTCCTTCGGTGAGTTCTTTCTCGGTAGCTTCACGCACTGACACGACCTTCCCGCTGAAGTTCAGAGTCTTGCCTGCCATAGGGTGGTTGAAGTCCATAGAGACGGCGTCTTCCTTCACTGCAGCCACCGTGCCCTGGAGCACGTGACCGTCCTGGTTCATCATAGGGATGGTGCGGCCTACGACCAGAAGGTCGCGGCGTACTTCTCCGTCAATCATAAACGCGGCGAGGGGGATGTCGATCACCTGCTGGGGGTTGTGGACGCCATAACCCTCCTCGGGGCTGAGGGTGAATGCATATTCTTCGCCCGGCTCCTTGCCTGCAACTTCCTCTTCGAAGCGAGGAAGAAGCATGCCGGTCCCGTGGATGTATTCAAGGGGTTTTTCCGTTGAAGCGCTGTCGGCTACCGCGCCATCAACTACGAGGGTGTAGCTAAGTGCTACCACTTTGTTCTTTTCTACTTTCATATACTGTTTTTGTTAATTGTTTCTTGTTTCTTGTTTCTTGTTAGTTGGTGCAATATCAGACTCATAGTCGCCCGTCGCTTCGCGACCCTATTCCGGGCAAAGGGCGCCTCTGAGTCTGATACTGCACCAATGCGACAATCCGGGCAAAGGGCGCCTTTGATACTGCACCAATGAGATTTCTACCCACTGAAGTCGACATCATGGAAAGCGATAGTAGGGATGAGTTTCGCCAGGCAAGGGCGGGCGTCGTCGCCGGCGGCGAGAAGGCCCTTCCAGAGCTCGCGGAAGTTGCCGGTGACCAGCATCCCGCTCACGGGACTCTTGATAACGCCATTCTCGAAGCGGAACCCTTCGATCCCGTAGGAGAAGTCGCCGGTGGCGGAGTTGCAGTTGCCGCCGTTGAAGCCGGTAACGAGTATGCCTTCGCCGCACATGGCGAGAATGTCGTCCCGCTTAAGCCCCGGCTTGGGCCAGGGCATCAGGTGGGCCCTGGTGCAGTCTTCGACCGTGGGCGCAATCTCCATCTTCTTTGAGATGTACGTGTTGATGAAGTACTGCTTCACCTCACCGTTTTCGATGACGGGTCCCGGAACGGTCGCGACGCCTTCGGAATCGAACAGACGCGAGCCCGACTGGCCCTTGATGTGGCAGTCGTCGATGATGGTGAGGCCTTCGCTGAAGACCTTCTGCCCTAGGGTGTCCGCCATAAAGGAGTTGCCTTGCTGGAGCGCATAGCCGCCGAGGGCGTTAAGGACGGGAGTGACCAGTTTGGAGGCTACTTCGCTGTCTACGACCATGTTGTACTTTCCGCTCTTCGCGGGCTTCGAGCCGATCTGCGCGGCAGCCTTTTCGAGAGCCTTCCTTCCCGTAGAGGAGGCGTCGAGCCCGCAAAGCAGCGGGGAAGACTCCCACCAGCATCCGCTGTACTTCGCCCCGTCCGGGGCTTCGATGGTCACCTCCGTACCGTATTCGAACGAGGTCTCGCTGTGGCGGCAGTAGAGACCGTTCGAGTCGATCGTTATCGAGTCGAATTCGGAGTCGCTGTATTCTCCTTCTTCGGAGATGAGCTTGAATCCTTCCGTCTTGGCGCCGAACACTGCGGCATCGAGGGCGCGGCGCGAGCGGCTGTCGGCGTCGAGGCCGGCGTACTCGGGGTCGTAGAGCCCGAGCTCGTCGCCCGTTAGGGCCGACTTGCAGCACCTCGCCGCGTCCGGCAGGTCGCGCAGCGGATCCTCTGCGAGGATGCGCGTCATCGCGACCGCCTTGCCGATGAAATCTTCCAGGCTGTCTTCGCTGAGCTGGTTGGTCGAAAAGGTGCCGAAGCGCCCGTCTACGAAGAGCGTAATCGACAGACCGCGGTCGAGGCAGTGGGACACTTTGTCTATCTGCCCGTCGAGGGTGCTGATTATATCCGATACGCTCTTGGAGAGAGCGACCCTGCATTTGGCTGCGCCTTTGCGCTTTGCGATTTCAAGCGCCCGGCGGGCGAGTTCTATTTCGTATTGTTCTATCATTGTGCTCCTCCTACCGTAAGATTCTTGATAAGGACCGAAGGGATGCCGCAGCTCACGGGAGCGCTCTGCCCCTTGCCGCAGGTCCAGCGGCCCGGGTCCACCTTGAGGTCGCCCGCTACCGCCACTATGTCGGCGAGAGCCTGCGGACCGTTGCCTATGATGTTGATGTCTTTGACCGGCATTGTAAGGCGGCCGTTTTCGATGAGGAATCCGCTCTTGACGTAGAAGGTGAAATCGCCTTCGCCGATCTTGACTTCTCCGTTGGCGAATTCGTCGACGTAGATGCCGCTGCCCGCCATCTTGATGAGGTCTTCGAGAGTGCCGTCAGAGCCGCTTTCCATGTAGGTGGAGCGCATCCTCGGGATGGGGTTGTAACGGAACGACTCCCTGCGGCCGTTGCCCGTGGGGGCTACGCCGTAGTAGCCGGCGCTGATGCGGTCGTGCAGGTACGATGTGAGCACTCCGTCTGTGACCATATAGGTCTTCTGTCCGGGTACTCCCTCGTCGTCGTAGTTGCAGCTACCCCTGAAGTAGGGGAGTGTGGCGTCGTCGACTATGTTGATGCCTTTGCGGCATACCTGCTGTCCGATCTTGCCAGCGAATATGGACTGTCCCTTGCGGTTGAAGTCGGCCTCGAACGCATGGCCCATCGCTTCGTGCAGAAGGATGCCGGACGCACCTGCGCCCATCACCACGCTCATCTGCCCGCCTGCGGGCCTGCGCGCTTCGAACATCGCGTCAATTCCGCTTGTTGCCTCTGTCGCCACGGCGTCGATGAGTTCGTCGGTGAAGAATTCTGCGCCCATCCTGAAGCTGCGTGACGCGCTTTTGGTCTGGACCGAGCCTCCGGATATGTAGACTACCGAGACGCTGAGGCTAGCCATCGGACGGATGTCGGAGGTGAGCTCGCCGAGCGAATTGTACATGAGGATCTCGCTGACGGAGTAGCCCAGAAGTGCGATTACCTTCGAGACACGGCTGTCCGCCGCCTTGATCTTCGATTCGAGCCTCATAAGGCCCGGAACGAATTCGGCGGGGTCTGCGATGCGCCAGTCGCGCCTAATTGGATAATAATCAGGCCTTTGCGCGGACATGGATGTAGGCTGTATCGCAAGTGCTTTGGTGCTGCCGCCTCTCATTGCAATTGCTGATGCTGCCTTGGCGGCCTCAAGCAAAGCCTGCATGTCGGTCGATTCGGCGTAGGCGTAGCCCGTCTTTTCGCCGTCAAGCACGCGGATCCCGCAGCCGTAGTCGACCGTGTATCCGCCCGAGGAGACCTCCCCGTCGCGCAGCATGAGATTCGAAAGGGTCGTATTTTCGAAGTAGAGATCGCAGTATGTGCCGCCGTGGCGCAGGGCCTCACTCGTCAGCCTCTGCAAGTCCTTCGGGTGGATAGCAAATGTCTCTGATAGTATTGTATCGTTGTTCATCTCTGATGAAAGTGTCAATGTTGTTGCTCTCTGCGACCACCGTGAAGGGCGTCTTGGTGTTGTCTGCGAGTATCCAGCGGTCGCAGACGGGGGCGTAGATCTCGAAGAAGTACTTCAGGCCCATCACGTAGCGCCGGCGTACCACATCCTCGGGGATGTTGTGCCCTCCCGCTGCGACTCTCGCCTGCACGCGCTTGATGGCGAACTCCGGGGTGCTTACCCAGAAGTAGAGCAGGGTGACGTTGTAGCCGAGATCCTTGGCCTGGTTGATTATGCCCAGCAGGGAGCGGGTGGCGAGGGTGGTCTCGATGCTGAAACTTGCGCGTTTGGACAGCAGATAGCGGATCTTCAGGAGCATGTACCGGCTGGCCGATACCGACGCGGCCGACGGATTGAACGGCGAGAGGCTCTTGGCGAACTCGTCGGAGTTGACGAATTCGCGGCACTTGAGCAGTTCCGGGAGAAGAGTGTACGATGCCGTAGTCTTCCCGGAACCGTTGCATCCGGCGAGTATGTAAAGCCTCGGCATCCCTGACTACTCGGGGATGTTTGCGAGGACGTCCTTGAGGTAGTCCCAGATCTTGCTCACCGAGGGGATGTAGCAGCGCTCGTCGGGGGAGTGGGGGCTGAGCAAGGTAGGGCCGCAGGAGACCATGTCCCAGTGGGGATATGCGCCCGAGAGGATACCGCACTCCAGGCCGGCGTGGATGGCCATGACTTTGGGCTCCTCTCCGAACTTGCGCTCGTAGACTTCCTTCATCACCTTGAGGATTGCGGAGTTGGGGTTGGGTTTCCAGCCTGAGTAGGCTCCGTCGAAGGTGGTGGTTGCGCCTGCGAGATCAAACACGGCCTTCATCTTCTCTGCGAGGGCCATCTTGGCTGTGTCGACCGACGAGCGGAGGAGGCTCTTGACGAACCACTTTCCGTCTGCTACTTTTACCATAGCCATGTTGGTTGAGGTTTCGCAAAGGCCGGCGACGGAAGCGCTCATGCGCTCTACACCGTCGGGGCAGGCGAGGATGGCGCGGACGATGCGAAGGGCGTCAGCGTCTGTGATGCATTCTGCTGCCTGGGCGGCTGCGGGTTCGAAGACGACCTGCATGTCGGGGTCGGTCTCGGCGTATTCGCTCTTGAGCACCTCGGCGAGTTTGCAGATAACAGCCTTGGCAGAGGCTTCATCCTTAACGAGCAGCGTTGCGAAGCACTCGCGGGGGATGGCGTTGCGGAGGGTGCCGCCTTCGAGGCAGACGAGCTTGAGGTCTTCCGACTTCAGGGCTTCGAGCAGGATGCGAGTGGCTACCTTGTTGGCGTTGGCGCGGTAGAGAATGATGTCCATGCCGGAATGGCCTCCCTGGCAGCCCTTGACGGCGAAGTTGTAGGTCTTGTAGCCTGCGGGTGCTTTTACTGTCTCGTAAGTGCCTTCTGCAGATGCGTCGACACCGCCGGCGCAGCCCACGTAGAGCTCGCCTTCGGTCTCGGAGTCGAGGTTGATAAGGATGTCGCCTTTGAGTACGCCGGGCTTGAGGGCCTGGGCGCCGGTCATTCCGGTCTCCTCGTCGTAGGTGACCAGGATCTCGATGGGACCATGGGGAACGTCTTTGGACTCTGCAACAGAGAGAGCGAGGGCTACTCCCAGGCCGTCGTCGGCGCCGAGGGTGGTGCCGCAGGCCTTGATCCAGTCGCCTTCGATCTTGGTCTCAATCGGGTCGGTGAGGAAGTCATGCTTTACGTCGGAGTTCTTCTGGGGAACCATGTCCATGTGGCCCTGGAGGATTACGCCTTTGCGGTTTTCGTAGCCGGGGGTGGCGGGGACGCGCATTATAACATTGCCGGTGTCGTCGGGGAAAGCTTCGATGCCGTGGTCTTTGGCCCAGTCAAGAAGGTATGCGCGGATCTTTTCTTCGTGTTTCGACGGACGTGGAATGCGGGTTATTCCGTAGAAGTTGTTCCAGACTATCGCTGGATTAAGGTCTTTGATGGTCATATCGTATGTGTTTTATGTTTATTGTTCTGTTTTGTCTAAGGTTATGCCCCTTCGTCGCCCGTCGCTTCGCGACCCTATTCCGGGCAAAGGGCGCTTCAGGGGCACAACCTCTTTAGTCATACAGAGGATAAGTGGCTTCAATGCCAAGCTGATAGACCGGGAGCCTGACACTGAGGACTTCGTAGGCTCCGTCGGTGAGGGTAAGCTCGCAGATGGCCGGGATTCTGTAGGTGATATATTGGTGAGGATGCTTCTTGGCTGAAGCGGTGGCCGGCTCTGCCTGGGCAATGGGCTCGGCCTTCACGGTCAGCTCGAAGACGCTTTCTGACGAATTCGAAGGCTTTACGGGGCCCATCGTACCGTCGAGGGTGAAGACCCGGAATGTGCCTTCTTGCTCGGGGATAACGGTAAAGACGGCCTTCTTCGTCGTGAAGCGGGTCTTTCCGGTAAAGAGCGTGAGCAACTCTTTTTCGAGTCGGTTGATCTCCTTGACGGCGGCTCCTAGTGCTTCGCCGGAGTATGAGGCGTCGGTATCTCCGGTGATGATTTTCTTCCTCTGATCGCGGAGTTCGAGTATCGTTTCGGCCTTGTCTTTGGCCTCGAGATAGAGCGAGTCTACAGGCTCAACTTCGACATAGACGATGGAGGAAAAGACGTTGCCAAGCGAGTCGGTGGTGGTAACGACACGCTCTTCGTAGACGCTCGGCTTCTGGGGCTTTTCTGCCGGTTTGGGCGATGAGGGGGCGCTCCAGCCTTTGACTTTGCCGCCCGCTTCGGGAAGCGAGAATTCATGGCTGCAGACGAGCCCCTGCTTGGTGAGTTCAGTGTAGAGGGGGCGCGAGTTGCCGTTCAGGGTGAGCGTGTAACGCCTGCTGAGGTCGGCCTCGGAATTGCTGCGTATTTCAACCTCTGAGAGCTTGTTTACTACAGTGTCGCTGAGGCAGACATCGAGATTGAGAAGTTCTTTGGCGTAGGACGCGTATTTGCCTGCGGTAAAAGCCTCCTGTTTGGCAGTTACCTCCACCATGATGGCAGTTTTCGGCAGGGCGTATGTCACTTCCTGCGCATGCAAGGGTGCGGCGGCGAGCATCAGGCCGGCGGCCGCTATGATGATTCTACTCTTCATTTTCGGGCATTTTGTGCCATCTGCGGTGAGACCAGAGGTAGTTCGCCGGGTCGGCGCAGATGTCTTCTTCTATGTATTTGTAGTATTGGTCGATTATCTGCTGTTCGGAGAGGGTGCGGGCGTCGTCTGCGATGGTCTTGAGCTCGAGGATGTACTTTTTGTGTCCCTTGCCGCGTCGGATCGAGAGGTAGACTATCGACATCCCGAGTTTGCGGGCAAGCGCGGCCGCCGCGGTCATCGAGCGGGTCTTGCGGTGCATGAAATCGACGACCGTCCAGCCTTTGGAGATGCCGTAGGGCCACTGGTCGGTGCAGAAGAAGTAGTTGAGTTTCTCTTCTTTGTGCTCGAGCACGTGGCGAAGGATCGATGAAGACTCCACGTAGTTGCGCTCGTAGCCGCTTCCCAAAGCATGGATTCTGTTGTACTTCATGATATCCTCCCAAACGGGATCGGACAGCCTCTTGTAGACATTGACGGTGTTTTCTGCCGTCAGCGGGGGAGTCTGGCCGCCGTAGTCGAACCACGGGAAGCCGGGAAGTATCTCCCAGTTGCCGCAGTGGGCGAATACGAACATCGCGCTGCCTGGCAGTGCCGCGATTCTGTCCAATTCTTGGGGATTGACTACCGTGGCTATTCTGGAGCGGCGGATCCTGCGCGCACCGCTGCCCCCGAACCAGATGGCCTCGGTGATGATCTGCCCGAAGTGGAGGTAGAAGCCTCTGAAGATCTTTTTCTTGTCTTTCAGGGTCTTTTCCGGGAAAGCCTTGTCGATGTTGTCCCAGACGATTTTGCGGCGGTAGCGCACCACCACGCGCGTGAGCCATCCCACGATGTGCGCGTTGAGATGATGCACTCCGAGGGGCAGCACTGAGACGATGCGCAGAAGCGCTTTGACAAGAAATTTCTTCATTCCCCCAAATTTAACAATTTATTAGTAAATTTGCCCAATTGCAGATAACACAAATTATATTCAGATATGTTCAAAGGTCAACCTAAAGGTCTGTTTGCCCTTGCTCTTGCCAACACTGGCGAGCGCTTCGGCTACTACACCATGCTTGCCATCTTCCTGCTTTATCTGCAGGCCAAGTTTGGCTTCTCGGCTGCAACAGCCGGTCAATTCTATGCAATCTTCCTTGCCGCAGTTTATTTCATGCCCGTTATCGGAGGTATCCTCGCCGACAAGATTGGCTACGGCAAATGCGTCGTCACCGGCGTCAGCGTCATGTTCCTCGGCTATGTGTGCCTCGCAATTCCGACTCCGGCCTCGGGCCTCGGCATCGCCTTCATGATCGCCGCCCTTCTGCTTATCGCAGTCGGTACCGGACTCTTCAAAGGCAATCTCCAGGTGCTCGTGGGCAATCTCTACGATGACCCGAAGTATTCGGCCAAGCGCGATTCCGCCTTCAGCCTCTTCTACATGGCAATCAACATCGGCGCCATGTTCGCCCCTTCGGCTGCTACCGCCATCGTCAACAGCAAGCTCGGCGCTGCCGGCCTCATCTACAAGGGTGATATCCCTGCCATGGCCCACCAAATTCTGGCAAGCGATATGTCCAACGCGGCTGCCCTCGAAGGCTTCAAGGCCGCTATGCCCGGCCAGGATATCGTCGGCCAGATGAGCCTTACGGAGTTCAGCTCGTACTATATCGATCAGCTCTCGACTGCCTACAACCTCGGATTTGCGGTTGCATGCGTCTCGCTCATCGTTTCGATCGCTATCTATTTCTCCTGCCGCGGCTGGTTTAAGCACGCCGATGTCAATGCAAAGCAGGCAAAGGCCGCCGGCAATGCCGAGGCTGTCGAGCTTACCCCCAAGCAGACAAAGGACCGCGTAGTGGCTCTCGTGATGGTGTTTGCAGTCGTTATCTTCTTCTGGATGGCGTTCCACCAGAACGGCTCTTCGCTCACATACTTTGCGCGTGACTACACCCAGGCTACCGTCGCCGGACCTCTTCGTGTAGGCTTCAATATCTGGTCGCTTGCGCTGATCGCCGTCTCTGTCTACACGCTTTTCGCCGTGTTCCAGAGCGAATCCGCCAAGTCGAAGATTATCTGCGGCGCAGTCACGCTCCTTCTCTGGGGCGGCGCGTATGCCCTCTATAGCGGCATGCCCGAGGTGGTCAGCATCCTTCCTCAGCAGTTCCAGCAGTTCAACCCGTTCTTCGTGGTAGCCCTTACCCCCGTGTCGATGGCTATCTTCGGCGCTCTCGCCAAGAAAGGCAAGGAGCCTTCCGCTCCCACCAAGATTGCTCTCGGTATGCTTGTCGCCGGCCTTGGTTACCTGATCATGCTCCTCGCTTCTTCCGGTCAGCCCGCACCTTCGACCCTCAACGGTGCAGTCTCGCCCGACCCCGTGGTCCCGACCTATCTTATCAGCACTTACCTTGTGCTCACCTTCGCCGAACTCCTGCTTTCTCCTATGGGAATCAGCTTCGTCACCAAGGTCGCTCCTCCTAAGCTCAAGGGCCTCATGATGGGCCTCTGGTTCGCTGCCACCGCTATCGGCAACTACCTCAGCTCCATTCCTTCGATGCTCTGGGACAAGGTTCCGCTCATCGCTAACTGGACCATCCTGATGGCGCTTTGCTTCATCGCCGCCCTCATCATGTTCTCGATGCTCAAGAAGATCAACGCCGCCACCGCAGAGTAGTTCCGCGGTAGGTCCATACTGATTTGCCCGGCGGGTCCTGGTTCTACCACCCAGCCGGGTTTGTTTTTGGCTTTCGTCGGGGGTTGGCTTCGGCGGTTTTTGGCCTTTCGGCGGTTTTTTGGCTTTCGTCGGGGGTTGGCTTCGGCGGTTTTCGCCCTTTCGGCGGTTTTCGCCAAGTAGCTGCCAGGGGTATCCCCGTCACAGACCATTGTAAGGCACATCGGCTGGCAGCTACCCCTCATTTGGGCTCCTGCTGCCAGGGTCGCCCCATCTACAGGTAGTTGTGAGGCATATTGGCTGGCAACTGTTTGGCGGAAAAGCGACTTGGCGCTTTGAGGCCGCGAGGTATCGAGCGGCCGGGCTTCCAAGGCCCCCGCCCTGGTTATGGCGGGGGG
>OCTW013377173.1_pt1 | contig 11464 bp, 10 predicted proteins | sample 1539671 | NCBI WGS metagenome assembly OCTW01 (sample SAMN02144230, study PRJEB22623) | gut metagenome | biome: sheep rumen | host: Ovis aries | place: New Zealand | reverse complement strand
TATTGTTATTGTTTTTTGGAATTATTATGTTTTTTTGTGAATTGTTTTAAAAAAATTAGTTGTTTTAAAATATTAGTGATGGGGGTGAGTGGGGTAATGGTTTGTTGTTTATTCTTCGAAGTATGATTGGATGTCAAGTCCTTTTTCCTGTGCCATTTCGGTGAGTTGTTGGTGGAGTGCTTCATCTACAGGTACGCCGTTTTCCATGGTTATGTTCATGTTTTCGATTTCACGGTCTCCTGGTATTACTCCGTTTTCTTCTCTTATTTCTCTGACGAATTGGTCTACGTAGAATTTGAATTGCATTGATCCGGCGAAGTGTTCTGGGTTTATTACAATGAGAAGGTCTCCTTTGGTACACATTACGTCTGGTGTTGCTGTTCCCTGTACTTCTTCTCCGCATGCTGCACTTACTAGTGGTCCTGCGAGTAGTTCGAACATGAATGCAAGTGCGTATCCTTTGAATCCTCCGAATGGTAGGATTGATCCTTCAAGTCCTGCTTCAGGGTCTGTTGTTGGTTTTCCGTCTTTGTCGAGTGCCATCCCTTCAGGGATTGGTTCTCCTTTTCTTTTGGATTCAAGGAGTTTTCCTCTTGCTGTGATACTTGTTGCCATGTCTACGCAGATGTAGTTGTGTATGTCATCTGTTGGTATGCTGATTGTTATTGGGTTTGTTCCGAGAAGTGCTTTTTTTCCTCCGAATGGTGCCATTGCAGGTTCTGTGTTTGAGATTACTATTCCGATCATGTCTTGTACTGATGCGAGGTCTGCATAGAATCCTGCTATTCCGTAGTGGTTACTGTCGTGGATTCCTACTATTCCCACTCCGCATTCACTTGCTTTTTTGACTGCAAGGTCCATTGCTTTTACTGTTACGTAGTGTCCGAATTTGTGGTTTCCGTTTATCATTGCGGTGGCTGCTGTTTCTTTTTCTATTTCGTAGTCACCTTCGAGTTTTATGGTTCCTGCCTGGATGCTTTTTATGTATTGTGGGAATCTTCCGAGTCCGTGTGTTGAGAATCCTTTGAGGTCTCCGTCTGTTATTACTTCTGCAACGATGTTTGCTTCGTTTTGTTTTACTCCGTATGCTATCAGCATTTCTTCGATTAGTTTTCTTTCGTTATCTATACTTATCTTCATTTGTATTTCTCCTATAGTTGTATGTTTTCGTCTCTGGCTGTTATGAGAACTTTGTTTTCAGGGTCTTCTTTTATGTGACCTATTTCGTATGTTTTATGGTATTTGTTTAGTATTTCCATGGCCTGGTCTTTGTATTTTTCGTCAAGTATTACGCAGAATCCTATTCCCATGTTGAATACGTGGTACATTTCCTGGCTTTCTATGCCTGTTTTTTGTATTTCTTCAAATACTGGTAGGGTTTCAGGCAGTTGGTTTATGTAGTAGCTCATGTCTTTGTTTAGTCTTTTGAGGTTGCTGAATCCTCCACCTGTTATGTGTCCAAGTCCGTGTACTTCAATGTCTGAGTTTAACAGTTCCATTATTGGGTCGACGTAGATTATTGTTGGTTCAAGCAGTGCTTCTCCGACTGTTATTGTTTCGTCTGTTGGTAGTTTGTCGTTTACGTCATATTTGGCTATGTCGAGCAGTGCTTTTCTGGCAAGGCTTAGTCCGTTGCTGTGTACTCCACTGCTTTCTATTCCGAGTATGATGTCGCCGTCTTTTATTTCGCTTCCTGTGACTATTTTTTCTTTATCGACTATTCCTATTCCTGTTCCTGCAAGGTCAAAGTCTTTTATGATTTTTGGTAGTGATGCTGTTTCTCCACCTATCATTGCTATTTTTGCCTGTTGGCATCCTGTTTTCAATCCTTTTCCTATTTGGCTTGCTATTTCAGGGTCTGGTTCTTCCACTGCAAGGTAGTCTACCATTGCTATTGGTTCTGCTCCGACACATAGTATGTCGTTTACTACCATTGCTATGCAGTCTATTCCAACGGTGTCGAATTTGTTCATGAGGTTTGCTATCAGTATTTTACTTCCTACTCCGTCTGTACTCATGGCTATTGCCTTTTGACCGAAGTCTACGAGGGCTGCAAAATGTCCCTTGTTTTTTATAATGTTTCTGTAGTCTAATGTTTCTGATAATTCACTTGTTAGTGCTTTAACAGTTCTTTCTTCCAGACTTATGTCTACTCCTGCTTCAGAATATGTTACCATTAATCTCACCCATATTAAAATTTAAGATTTTTTTTTGTATCCTGTTTTTCCAAATCATTTTTTTTGTAATTATTTTTTTTGGAAAAAATTTATAGATTATTAATATATCTTTTCTTTATAATTTTAATACTTTACAGTAATTTTCTTTTTTTAAAAAAAGGGGTAATGTTTGGGGGGTGATTATTGTAGTCTTGTTGTTTCAAGATTCATTGGTGTTTTGGTTTCTATCTTGTATGATCTGTAGATACTGCTTGCAAGGTCAAGTGCCTTGTATGCGTCTCCGTGACAGACAAGTATTTTGTCCGGTTTTGGTGATAGTCTTCGTACGTATTCCATGAGCTGTTTTCTGTCACTGTGTCCACTGAATCCGTCTATGGTTGTTACTTCAAGGTTTATGTGGTATAGACGTGTTACTCCGTCATCGTCTAATGGTGCTTCTTTATGTCCTTTCTGTATTCTACGTCCAAGTGATCCTTCGGACTGGTATCCTACGAATATGATACTGTTTTTCTCGTCTTCACATAGCATTTTGAAGTATTCCACAGAGTTTCCACCTGTTAACATACCTGATGTTGACAGGATGATACATGGTTCCTTGCTGTCTATTAATTTTCTTCTTTGTTCATTGTTTGTTACTTTTCTGAATATTTCAGATGTGAACGGGTTTTTGCCCACGTGGAATATTTGATTTCTTAGTTCGTTACTTAGGAATTCTGGGTGTGCTGTGTGTATAGCGGTTGCTTCCCATATCATTCCGTCAATGTATACAGGCACGTCCCTTAGTATTCCGTGGTTAATGTATTCTTCAAGCACTATCATTATTTCCTGTGCACGACCTACTGCAAATACAGGGATGAGTACTTTTCCTCCTCTGTTTAGTGTTTCGTATATGCTTTTTATCAGGTCTTTTTCGGCAGTGTTACGTGTAGGTGTTATGTCTTCATGTCCTCCGTAGGTACTTTCCATTACCATGGATTCTATTCTTGGGAATCTTGTTACTGAAGGTTCAAGAAGTCTGCTTTTTTCGTTTTTGAAGTCTCCTGTGTATACGAAGTTGTGTTTTCCGTCTCCTATGTGAAGGTGTGCCATTGCTGATCCGACGATGTGTCCTGCATTGTGGAGTGTTAGCCTTATGTCTGGTGAGATGTCTGTTACTTCTCCGTAGTCTAGGGTTATTGTTCTTTTGATTGTTTCTTTCACGTCTTTGATGTTGAATGGCAGTGGGTTGTCTTCCCTGTGTGATATGTCTATGTGGTCCTGTTGGAGCAGTGTCATCATGTCTCTTGTTGGTGTGGTACAGTAGGTTGGTCCTTCGTATCCGTAGTGGTAAAGGTATGGTACGAATCCTGTGTGGTCAAGGTGTGCGTGTGTTATTATTACTGCGTCAAGTGTGTTGAGGTTGAATTCCGGAACGTTAAGGTATGGGTATGATGTTTTGTCGTCTACTCCTGCAACGTTTACTCCACAGTCAAGTATTACCTTACTGTTTGGTGTTTGTAAAAAGAGGCAGGATCTTCCCACTTCTCTGAATCCTCCAAGGGATGTTAATCTTACCCAGTCGTTGTCGAATCTTGTTTCTCTGTGAATTCTTTTTCCTAGTTCCTGGAGGAACTCTTTTCTTTCTTTACTGTTTCTTTTTAATGTTAATCTTATTCTCTGTACAGTTTCTGATGTTACAGGTGGTGTTCTTAATATTTTTGGTGCCCATCCTGTTTGTTTTACGATTTCACGAGAGGTTGTTCCGTATTTTCCTATTACAAGTCCTGGTTTTTTGGATTCGATTATTACTTCGTTTGTTACTTCATCAAATGATATGTCTGTAATCTCTGCGTCTGTCGGTACGATTTCTTCTATTTTTTCTATTGTTTCTGTTGGTTCACATAGTACTGATTTGTCTGATCGTATGATGATTCTTTTTCTGATGTCTTTTGCCAGGTCTCTTATTAGACTTCCATTATCCTTAATGATTTCTGGATTTTTTGTGTAAATAACTATTTCAGGTCCTTCAAATTCAACTTTAGCTAGTTTTACTTCTTCAGGTAAGCGTTTGATAATTCTTTCTTTGATTTCCTGAATCATTGTAGTCATAGTATTCCCTCTATATTTATTTTAATTTGAAAGAATGATATTTTTATTAATTAAATTCGTTGTAAAATTTATTTATCATATAATTAGTTAACAACTTTTTCTGTCTTTATTTTACTATTAAGTTGTTATTTATTCGTGTTTATTATTGTTTAATAAAAAGTTATTAAGTTAATGTTTGAATAAAGTAAATATTTTTCCTAAATCTTATAAAAACTGAATATGCTAATATTTATTTTATTCGGTTGACAAGTGTCAAGTTTAATCTTAAAATAGTTTTTAAAAATAACTAATTAATTCTATGTATTATGTTATATATAAAAGTTTTTTAATTAAAATATAAAAAAAAGAAAAACTGATTACATATCAGCTTTAATTTCATTGATTTCTTCAGGTGTGTAGATTTTCATACCTTCCTCGGTGATTGTTGCAAGGCGGTAACTGTTACCTGAGTATACGTCACGTTCCATTGCGGATGTGATTGCTTTTATTGCAACTTTCTTACCTTCTTCCACATCAAGGTCTTCGGAGTATCTGTCTTCAAGTACACCGAATGCGTATGGTGATCCTGAACCTGTTGAGGTACATTTGTCTTCCATGTAACTTCCACTAGGGTCGAGGGAGTATAGTTTTGCTCCGTTTTTGTCTACTCCACCGATGATTGTTTGCACGTAGAATGGTCCTGATTTCAGGATGTTACTTGTCATCACTGCAACAGCGTCAATGGACATTTCCTTTTCGTTTTTTAGTTTGTATAATGATATTTCTGCTTTTATGACGTCCATTAATGATTGTGCGTGACTTACTGTACCGGCTATTGTTGCACCTATTTTGTCATCCAGTTGGAATAATTTGTCTGCACCTTTGTTTGCAACTAAACCTCCCATTGTTGCACGGGTTTCTGTTGCCAGTACTACTCCATCTTTACATACGAATCCTACGGTTGTTGTTCCTTTTACGTCTTTGTCTGTTGGTTTCAAATTAACACCTCTGTTTTTTTGGTGGGATTATAAAATTAAATTATTCTTTAAGCTAATCTTTTTTTATTTATTTTTTTGATATTTTTTTTGTTACAATTATATTATATTGATTTTATATTATATAACCTTTGGTAATTAAAATAAAGTTGCTTGATGAAAAAAATCCTGCGAATCAATAAAAAAAGATTGATGAATGAAATTATTCATCTTTATTAAAATAAGTGGATTCAATTTTCTTTGCGATTTTCATGAATCCTTCGGCAGCTTTGGATTCAGGTTCTGCTTTTACGATAGGTACTTCGTATTTGTCGGCAGATTCAGAAACCTGTGTTCTGAATGGTAAATCACCAAGGTAATCAACATCCATGGCTTTAGCAAAGTCTTCACCCTTACTGTCTCCGAAAAGGTTAATCTTTTCATCACAATGTGGACATTCAAAGTATGACATGTTTTCCACAAGACCAATGTTTTTGATGTTTAACATTCTGGTCATACCAACACATTTAACAACGTCCTCTTCTGAAACTGAACTTGGAGTGGTTACCATAACGGCTGCATCCAGGTTAGGAATCATTTGAAGAACTGTTAAAGGTTCGTCTCCTGTTCCAGGAGGGTTATCGAAAATCATAACATCAATATTTCCCCATGCAACGTCAGAAATCAACTGTTTGATTGCACCGGTTTTTTGAGGTCCTCTCCAAATGATTGGTGAACCGTTGCTTTCTATTAAAAATGCCATTGAAGCGACAAGCATACCGTCATCGGTTTCAACAGGAACAAGTTTGTTTCCTTTAACTCCTATTGACTCTCCTTCAATACCTAGCATTTTAGGGACGTTAGGACCATGAATGTCAACGTCATAAATTGCCGTCTTGTAACCCATAGCATTGAAAGCCTGTGCAAGGTTAACAGCCACTGTTGATTTTCCTACTCCACCTTTACCACTCATAACAGCTATTTTGTATTTGATGTTAGCAAGATTACGGGTGATGTTTATGTTCTGTTCCATAATTGCCTTTTTATCTTCGTCAGATAAATTTCCGCCATGTTCATGTGCCATGTAATTTCTCCTACAATCAATTTTTCAAATATATGTTAATACATTATTATAATTTGACAATAAATTAAATTTCTTAATATTATTATATTACTTTATTAAATATGATAAATCTATTCATGATGGCATGATTATAAAAGAATGATGCAGCAATAAAAAAAAATAATTATATAAAAAGGTGGAGGGGATTGGCTGGAGTTAGTACAGTGATGTTTCTGGAAGAATTTTAACCAGGATATGATCATACATTTTTGATTTCTTAATCTCGGCAATGTCTCCAAGGCGACGACCTTCAACATCCACTTCAGCAATCTTTTCATGGAACTCATCAAAAGGCAATTTTACACGAACACCATCCAGTTGACTCACAAGTGCCATAGGTGCATTGACATGTTCTATTTCTTCAACACCCCTTTCAATGGCTATTTTTGTAATGACTGGGGATGTTATCAATGGATCATCGTTCTGCTCTTCTTTCTGTTTTGCGATAATGTCCTCTGCAATACCTGCCAGTTTCCTTAATGCCCTGATGTTTTCCCCACGTTTAAGACGTCTAGGAATTCTTCCAAATCCTGAAACATATGCATTGGCATTAATTTCCTCTGCTTCCAATTCGGGACTGCCTACAACAATAACAGGAATGTCAATATCTTCAAAAAGATGTGTTTTTTTACGGATACAGTCTTCAAAGCTACCCAATGAAAATATTGCAAGGTCATGTTCCTCAATAAGGTCCTTTTCTGTTTTGCTTATCTGGGAAATACCCTTTCCGGCACCTCTTGCCAAACCAATCATGTTTGTTTTAGTACCGTATCTTCTTAAATATTCTGCAATATCACATGCTGCATGAGGCAAATGTTGTCTTGCAAGTGTTGGAGAAACCACGGCTATTTCGGTACTGGCCAGAGGTGACACTTCAACATCACCCAACAGATCCTTGGCCTTGACTTCAATCTTGTCAACATCCTCTGCAGGCACGGCTATTGTTAAAGTAATGTCCAGTTGGGATTCGTTACGCTGTAATATGAATCCACCTAAATCTTCAATTAACTCCTCGATTTCGTAATGTTTATGGATACCACCAGTATATGTCAGTGTTTCATACATAATTTCCTCTCCAGTAAATCATATCTGCTTTTTACCCTTTCAACAATGTTCCTGGAAACATTCTTATGTGAAGGAACGATAACACAATCCTTTCTCTCACCAATTTCAATGTCATCCCAGTAATCAGGTATTATAATATAATCATAATCATCTGTAATTGTAAAACCCATGTCTAAAATAATATCCTTTAGAAAATTACTATACACTTTTACTTTAGTATTTCCTCTATTATCTTTCTTTTCATTATTTTCTTCAATCAATGCCAATATTCTATTGATTTCATCCTCGTCAATCGTAGTATTAAAACGATCACGAAGCATAATCACGCTTTCATAAATCTGAGTGTAAGTGTTTAGTTTGATTGGCAATTTGGGAACATCGGATTTTGTTTCGGATAGTAAAATTGCAATATCCGCATCCTTTATGTTGTCGGGACTGACAACCTCATAATCCTCAATTCCGGAAATTCTAAGAACATCTTCACACATGGGTGTTGTAATAATTTTCATCATATCATTATCCTAATATTATATATTATCAACAAGATAATATTAATTCTTTTTCAATTGAAAAAAACAGGTATCATAATAAAAATACTTTAAGAAAAATAACTAAAGATATATTGTATAATATTACACGGAAAAATAAATGAGAATAAAACCGGAAACAATAAAAGATTTACCAATCGTGATAAAATGAATGACATTAATCCAGATAATAATAAACCCGTTTTTCAAAAGCCACCAATTTTCAGAATTTATCCAAATACAAATGACGATTTATCAAATACACAACAGCAGGACAACACCAATCAAACACAACCAGTAAACGATACTCCTCAACAGGATGCACAAAATCCTATCAACGACGAAGAAGATTTAACACAATCATCTCAATGTACACAGGAGGACATCATAGAACCGATACATGAACCATCATTGGAAATAGTGGGAACGGCACACATATCAGAAAAAAGTGTTGATTCAGTCCGTCAAACCATATACGAGAAAAAACCGGAAATCGTTGCAATAGAACTGGACATTGGAAGATACCAGAGATTGATAGATGACAGTTACGGGAGGGTGCAGGAAGAAAAGTTTGACCTTAAAACACTTCTCAAGTCATCCAACCTGATAGTTACCCTTGTCACAGCATTCCTGTCCAGCACACAAAAAAGAATGGGTGAGGACGTCGGAGTAAAACCGGGTTCCGAAATGCTGGAAGCAGCAAAAATTGCAAAGGAAGTTAATGCAGAAGTTGCTCTAATAGATCGTAACATACAAACCACCCTAAAAAGAACAATCAACGGAATGACCCTAAAGGAAAAACTAACATTCATATGGGAATTGTTGCGGTCCTATGTTACAGACGAGGAAGATGAAGAAAGCATTGAAGACGAAATTGAAAAACTAAAACAGGATGAAACAATTCAGGAAGTTATGAACTACTTCAAAGAGGCATCTCCCGGAGGATACAATGCACTCGTCCATGAAAGGGATGCCTACATGGCATATAACCTCAAAAGTCTGGAAGATTACAATGTTGTTGCAGTTGTCGGAGCAGGCCACAAGCAGGGTATTCTCAAATTCCTTCAGGAACCTGAAACAATTCCTACAAGAGAAAGCCTTAATTACATCAAGGAATCACGCTTTTCAATAACTAAAATAATACTATACCTCATACCTGTACTTTTTGTACTTATATTCATAGTAGCATTTTTTCAGGGCATTAATATAGAGGGGGGTTTGATAAATTATCTTATATTTGCAGGTGGAGGAGCATTCCTGGGTTCATTGTTGTCAGGTTCAAAGATTCAGTCAGCACTGGTGGCATTTATTGCAGCACCAATAACAGTAATTCATCCACTGCTTGCCGCAGGATGGTTCTCAGGACTGGTTGAAGGAAAACTAAGAAAAGTCGGTTTCAACGACCTGCATGATATGGCGAACTTCGAATCATGGCGTGATTTGTGGAAAAACAATCTGTTCAGAGTAATACTTGTTGTAATAGGAACCAATCTCGGATGCACAATAGGGGTTCTAATCACGATAAACAATGTATTCTTACCATACCTTCAGGCAATACTTGGAATATAATACTGGTGATATAATGGCATATTTAATATACAGATGTGACTGTGGAAGAGTACTTTATTCAAAGGAAGGCTCAAAAACAAAGAAATGCACGTGTGGAAAAACACTTAACGTAAGAAAAAGAAGAATACTTAAAATAGCAGAAACCTCTGCCCTGGCTACACAGGCCGTTCAGGAAATGCAGGAGGAGATTTATGGGGGATCAATCTTCAGGACTGCTGATGAGTTATAAACTCCTGAATTTGGCAAGGATTCAAGATAACAATTGAATTTCAACCCCCTAATTTTGAATAAGTATTAATTATTATTTCTCTTGTTATGGCCATTATTATCTGGGTTAGAGAGCATCATTTCTTAGAAATTCCAGAATATTCATATGGATTATACCATTATGGGAATAATTTATCTGGTCAGTAGTTACAATATATTTTGGGTAGTAATCTTTAATTTTTTCAAATGATTTGAATTCACGTTCTCTTGTTGTGGGATCATTTATGCTTTCTGATACTTGTACATAAAACGTTTTACCTGGACGTTTGCATATAAAATCCACTTCAAGATTTTGTATTTTTCCGATAGTTATGCTGTATCCTCTTTTCATTAATTCCAAAAATACTATGTTTTCTAATAAAAATCCCATATCTCTTTTATTTTCATCATTAAATAAATAATAAAATCCCTGATCAACAACGTAATATTTTTCTAGAGTTTTCAAGATTTCTTTTCCTTTAATATCTTCTCGTTTTACCTGATACAATAAATTAGCAGTAGTAGCATAATTTAAATAATCTAATATGGTATTGGAAGAAGTTCTTGTTCTTGTTTCTTCTGATTTAAGATATTTTGATATTGAATTTGCGGAAAATATGTTTCCAATGTTTGTTACCATAAATCTCATTAACCTTCGGAATAAGGATATGCTTCCAATTTTTTGTAGGTCAATAATATCTTTTAACATTATTGAATCATAAATATCCATTAAATAATCCATTTTTTCATCATGTTCTTCATAATGGAGTAAACCTGGAAATCCTCCATAGCTAATAAATTCGTTGAATATCTTCATTTCTTCTACTGGGTTTATTAGAATATTTTTATCATATTTATAATAATCCAATAATTCTTTATATGAGAATGGATACATGCGTATACGTATATATCTTCCTGAGAGTACTGTTGAATTTATTCCTGTCAAAAGGTTTCCATATGATCCCGTAACATATATGTCTGAATTAAAGTCTATTCTGTATCCATTAATACTTTCTTCCCAGTTTTCTACACGTTGAATTTCATCAAAAAATAAATAGAGTCTGCCGTCAACATTTGAAGCTTTTTCATTAACAATTTCATTTAAAGTGATATTGTCTTTAATATGATTATATTTGTTTGATTCAAAAGAGATGTATATTATATTTTTATCACATACGCCCTCACTTTTTAATTGTTTTATAAATTCTTTTAATAAATGAGTTTTTCCTGATCTTCTAACACCCGTGATTATTTTTACTTCTTCTGTATCTCGTAGTTTATTTAGTTTATCAAGATATATTGTTCTCTTAACCATGCGTATCAATCCTGAATACAGTTTTTGATAATATTGTATATCTTTTAAAAATATAAAAGTTTTCGCATTTGAAAATTAAAACTTCTATTTTTTATTAAATTTTCTCATTTGAAAATTAAAAATTTTAATTTTTCTGAATTTTTCTCATTTAATAAAAATTTTTTACGCAAATTCAACTTTTTTCTAATAGTTGAAACATCGTTTACTTAACAACGGTAGAAAAACATTGAAAAGAGAGGGTACTGGTGTATTCACATACAACTTCAAAATGATAAAAAAAGGAACTAATAACAACATTGGAGTATTCAAGGATAACAATGACACGCAGCAACAACTGCATAAACAACTGTTAAGTAATTAAAGTACAATAAAACAAAAAAAAGATTGTGGTGGGGGGAAAA
>OCTW011592025.1_pt1 | contig 11465 bp, 12 predicted proteins | sample 1539671 | NCBI WGS metagenome assembly OCTW01 (sample SAMN02144230, study PRJEB22623) | gut metagenome | biome: sheep rumen | host: Ovis aries | place: New Zealand | reverse complement strand
GAAGACCGGCAAGGTCACGGGCAACTCTTATATCACCAAGTATTATGATCCGGACAGTGACTATACTGAAGGAGGCCACAAGGTCAAAGTCAATTCAGACCCGATGGCCGGAGCTGCCAGCCCCGTGCATGCCAAGTCAGCCTTCAAGGCCGAGAACCCCGGCTTCTTCAATGACATCCGCAAGCTCGGCTTCTATACCGCAGCCGTCTGCCTTCTTATCGCCCTTGAGATCGGCTGCCTGATCTGGCTGTTCCTTTGATTATTCTATTTTCCTAATATATCCATTAATTCTCTCGGAGTAACTATTTCATTTCTTCGCGGGCGAGAGCGATCTCTCTATTGATCTCTTCAAGACTCATATCGGCAATCCCGTTATAGTATGCCTGCATACGCAAAGCAGCGAGAGTCTGCATGGCGCTTTCTCTTGTTATGTCAATCTCAGGAGATGCAATCTCGAAGGGAATCCTTCTCTGTCTTACTACAGCTCTGGCAAAGATGTTGATAGCCGTAGAAGTGTTCATTCCAAATTCCTGGCAAAGATTATCGAACTGTTTCTTAAGAGATTCATCCATACGGACGCTGAAAGTAGCCTGTGCCATAGTAATATCCTCCTGTTTTCTTCTAATATAACTCAATGGGTTCGAATATTCAATAAATGCGAACACAACAGGTTCAAATATGCAGGGATAACAAAAATATTCAACAAAAAACATGCGCCCGTCTCCGAGCGCATGCCTTATATAAGTTAATTAACTAACTTACTTCTTCTTTTTATCCTTTCTGGGCGCAGACTGTGTTATTGTCTTGTCGGCAGGCTCGGGCTTGATAGTCTCATCCTTTGCCTGTGCCGCCTTCTGCTTGTCTTCAAAGACATAGTCCTTGCCGGGCAGTGCCGCATTGAGGATGATTCCGATGAGTGAACCTACTGCGAGACCTGACAGTGAGATTACGAGCGGATCGCTGCCGATCGCACCGCAGGGGAGACTGATAGCGCCTGCTGCAGAATATGTTATGCCGATAGAGAGCACGAGGATAAGTGCTGCGATGATGACATTGCGAACCTTGGAGAAGTCTATCTGGTTCTCAACAAGGTTCCTTACACCTACTGCGGAGATCATGCCGTAGAGTACGAGCGAGATGCCGCCGATAACGGGAGTCGGTATAGCCGAGATGCAAGCAGCGAGCTTGGGTGAGAACGAGAATACGATGGCAAAGCATGCCGCGAGCCTGATGACCATCGGGTCGTATACCTTGGAAAGAGTAAGAACGCCCGTGTTCTCGCCGTATGTCGTATTAGCCGGAGCACCGAACAGGGAAGCGAGTGTGGTAGCGAGACCGTCACCCGTGAGAGTTCTGTGAAGGCCGGGATCTGCGATGAAGTTCTTGCCTACTGTGGACGAGATGGCAGATATGTCACCGATGTGCTCGACAACTGTAGCGAGTGATATAGGTACGATAGTGATAACCGCATTGAGGAGCAGCGCCGTATTGAGGCTGCCGCTTGTGAAGATATGGAACACCGTATTCTCCGCCTGAACCGGGAGTCCGACCCAAGCTGCATTCTGGATATTCTCGATGCTTGCCTGCGTGAACAGCTGGAGATTCGGGTCACCGCCGATGCAGTAAACGAGATTCGGAGTTGCGCCTTCGACGCCGGCATTAAGGTCAACGACCGTGGACAGAGGTGCTGCCGTGAAGATGATGCACACGAGGCATGCGCCAACAACGCCGAGGAGGATAGGGATGATCTTGACCATGCCCTTGCCCCAGATGTTGCAGATAACGATGATGAGGATCGCAACAACGGCTACCAGCCAGTTGGTCGAGCAGCTGTTGATGGCCGTGCCGGACAGGCAGAGACCGATAGCGATGATGATGGGTCCCGTAACGATAGGCGGGAAGAACTTCATGACGCGGTTAACGCCGAAGCCCTTGATGGCAGCCGCGAGGATCAGGTACACCAGACCTGCGCAGGCAACACCGAAACACGCATAGGGCAGGAGCTCAGCCTCACCATGAGGTGCGATCGCGAAATATCCTGCCAGGAACGCGAAAGACGATCCGAGGAAAGCAGGGACCTTCCTCTTGGAGATCATGTGGAACAAAAGTGTACCGAGACCGGCAAAGAGCAGTGTCGCGGATACGGACAGACCGGTCAGAGCCGGAACGAGGACCGTCGAGCCGAACATGGCGAACATGTGCTGAAGGCCCAAAACAACAACGCGGCCGGCGCCAAGCTGCTTGGCATCGTAGACCGCGCCGTCTTGCAATGAAGTCTTACTCATAACAAAACCTCCTAAGTAATATCTTTTGTATCTTAACACTCTTTATTATCTATATGACAATCTCATTACAAGCGAAAAGCACAAATCCGCCGGTGACATTTTGTTCACAAACATATTCACAAATAGGGGTTTAGTGTCCAAATTGTAACGACGAAACTGTAAAATATAAACCGAGAGTTAACTAAAATTGAAATAAAACTCCACATTGTTGACACGATTATGGCAGACGACTACAATCGAATTATCAATCAAGGGTGACCCCCTAACACAAACTCAAAAGGGTTCGAAAGGAGACAAGATTATGAAAAAGATTAGATCAAGCAAGAAGGGCTTCACACTCGCAGAGCTCCTCATCGTTGTAGCTATCATCGGTGTACTCGTAGGTATTTCAATCCCGATCTTCTCAGCTCAGCTTAGAAAGTCTCGTGTAGCTACAGACCAGGCTAATGCACGTGCAGCTAAGGCAGCGTTTACAGCTTATTATCTTGATGATGATAACAAACTGACTGATGTAATTTATTATGATGCTGAAAATGGCAAAGTCGTTAAGACTGCTGCAGAAGCTAAAGACTATGGTAAGACAACAGATGCCAAGGGAGCTGATGGTATTCCTGGTGTTACTGGTGATACTGCCGTAGACTTGACGGACAAAATTGTAAAAGGTACATACGATACTTCAAAAAATTCAATAGTTTTAACGTGGGAATAAAGCAAATTAGAATAATTTAGTTGATTAGATAATGAGAGAGGAGGCCGGGCAATCGCCCGGCCTTTGTCTTAAAACCAAATTGTTACAAACTTCTAAAGTAAAACTGATATCTTTGTATTATAATTAGCATAAGGTAATAGCTTCGGGAACTAGCGGATATGAAAATGAATAACGTGATTACATACAAATCAAAACGAAAAGGTTTCACACTTGCGGAGCTTTTGATCGTTGTGGCTATTGCCGTCATACTTGTCGGAGTTAGTATTCCTATTTTCACTTCTGAGATGAGAAAAGCGAAAGCAAAGCAGCTGAATGACTTGGAAAGAGCTGCAGAATCTGCTGCTATCGCTGCATTTTATGCTGGATCAGACAGTAAAGGTCAAATGGTAGATATTACTGCAAACAATGTGTGTACATTCCTTTATGATGCCAACGACCACGAGGTGTATGTGTTAAACAGTGATGTCGATAATGTACAGAGTTTTCTCGATGCTTATACCGGCTGTTCTCTCTATAAGCAGGTCGAACGATATGGTTTTAATATTTCAAAAACTGCGAAAGAGAATGAAATCAAATATCTCGACAAGGTGATAATCATCAAATTCGATGGAAGATACTATGATAACAAGGGTTCTTATGAGCAACCTAAGATAAAATTGTCTTGGATAAATGGCGGAGATACATTGATTAACTAAGGTGCTTATATAATGAGAAAAATTATCAGAATAAAGGCAAATATAAACCCAAATGACGAGGGATCTTCCCTTGCTATTGCTTTATTTTTTTTCCTTTTGTGTTCCTTGATATGTGCAGGCATCATTTATCTCGCAAACACATCTTCAATTGGAAGTGCATCTAAAAGTTTGGCTAGTTTACAACAGGATCCATTTCCTTATGATCCTGATTCTATTCCTGTGCCCAGTATAACTCCAACTGACACACCTGCATATGATCCTGATGCGGAAGCAGTTGCTGCAGTTTGTTCTATTTTTAAACAGGTTTATGGAGAGGCTTTTGTAGCAGCTGAAAGTGGTGAAGAAACAAAGATTTTTAAAGGTCCGGAAAACATACCATATGAGATCCTCTCGTACCTGCATTTTTATTATGGTAAGACTGAAGCACCGGTTTTAGATGGTAATCTTGAACCTAAAACGTTTCAAGTAACGCTTCAAGGCAGACCAACAGTGAATGTAATTGTCGAGATGACAGGTACTGAGGGTTCGGTTGGAGATGGTAAATTAAGTGCAAAGACCGGCTTAGAGTTTAAGACGATTAAGATTACTGTTGTGTCTGTGAACAATCCTTCGTGTCAAGAGATTTTTGAATACGCAGTCCCGGGTGAAGGAAAATGCTATATTAGGTCAAATTATGTAAAAAACCAACCTTATCAGACGTATTTTGTGATAAAGAATACCCCTTAAGTAATTTCGTGGAAATGATGAAAAGATAAGAGGTTGTATATGATAGATGAGAGAAACAAATCATTTTCATGTGGAGAATCCCTTGCGGAGTTGCTGGTAGCATCTCTGATTATTTCACTTGCCATGATAATGGTCTTTTCGGCAACTAGGGTTGGAACAAGTGTTTTGGCTAAGTCACGAGATAAATATATAGAGTATTACAATGCTTGCAATGAGGATGAGAAAAAGCAGGCTGCTTATGTTAAAAAATACTACGAGTTGTATCCTTCAACTACAACCCAACCTGTTGGTGAATCATTTACGATTACCCCTCGAAGAGTAAATAATTAAGGGTATTGATGTATGCTGAGTATGATTAACAAAAGGAATAGAGTTAAAAGCAAGAAGGGCTTTTCTTTGTCTGAAATGCTCCTTGTTGTTGGATTGATGGCTTTTGTTGGTGCTGCTGCGATAGGTGGCATTGCTGTAGTAACTCGAATTAGAGAAAGAATGGAAAAAGAAGCAACTGCAAATATGATTATGCTTGCTACTGTGAGTTACCTCCGTGCCGATCTTAATGACTGTGAGAATCCGCAAACGATGGATTGCAATAAGAGTAATGGAGCTGTCTATTATACTTTTTCTGAAAGATATTCTTTGGTAACTGCATGGAGCAGGGGAAACTATAACAAAGGAAAGAATGCAGAAGTCTTATTCATGAGAAACTCACCACAGGCTAAATATTATAATTCTAATAGTGGAATAATGGTTTGTGTTGAGTGTAACGATTATACGTTTGTTTCGGGTAAAGATTTTGCTACGAATTACTCTTATCTTCCAGGAAAAAACCCCAAAAAGACGAATTTTCAGTACACTTATCCCATTGCTGAAAACGTTATGCAGTTAGCCCTTTACGATAATCCTGGTGTTACCTATCAAGTAACAACAACTATGAATACCGGGATGATATCAGTTATAGGCGGGGACCCCGAAGGTGATGGTAGTGACTACGGAAAAATAATCTATGACGATGAAAACAAATTGTTCAAGTTTTGGGTTTTTATTGTTGATTCGGATTGGAAATATAATTCAAACAAAACCATTCAGCAAAATATTGATAGTGGAGTTATTTTGACGCAATATGTTGAAGTGTGTCCGGATCCATTAATGCCTACTACTATTCCATAATCTTGTGAAGGAGCGGTAAACTGAAGTGAAGAACAAACGATTGGGTGAGATGCTGGTTGATTCCGGCGCGATTACTGAAGAACAACTGCAGGCAGCACTTGCCGGACAGAAAGCAACAGGTAAGAGACTCGGTACATATCTTATCGATGAAGGCATCATTACTGAGAAGCAGTTCGTTGAGACTCTTAGGATGCAGCTTGGTGTTGAGTTCATCGATCTTAACAAGGCGAGCATCGATCCTACACTTACCGAGATCGTTCCCAAGGATACCGCACGTACATACAGACTTATACCTGTAAAGCTTGAAGGTAACAATCTCTATATCGCAATGGAAGATCCGATGAACTTCCGTGCTGTTGAAACTGTCAGACAGATGACCGGGCGTCGTGTCATCCCGATGATTGCATATTACGATGCAATCACCAGAGCTCTGTCAGTCCTTTATGAGAACGAGGGTGCAGCCCGCGCCATCGAGCAGATGAAGGAAGAACAGACTACTATCACTGTTGATGATCTAAGCGATGAGATGGCTGCAAATGACGACGAGACTGCTGCTCCTACAGTCAAGCTCGTCAATTCACTTATCGAGAGAGCCATAGCCGAGAAGGCTTCGGATATTCACTTCGAGCCTTATGAGAAGGAGATGAAGGTCAGGATCAGAGTCGATGGCAGGCTGAATACCATGATGGATGTTCCCAGAGAACTCCAGAACTCGGTTATATCCAGACTTAAGGTCATGGCAGGAATGAACATTACTGAGAGACGTATCCCCCAGGACGGACGTGCTGTCGTTAAGCGTCAAGACGGAACACAGGTCGACCTTCGTCTTAACACACTTCCTACAATCTTCGGTGAGAAGGTCGTTATAAGAATACTTATGCGTGAGATGAATACACTGAATCGCCACGCTATCGGAATCACCGAGAGGGATAATGAGAGATTCGACAGGATACTTAAGAACTCTGCAGGTATCATTCTCATCGTAGGTCCTACGGGTTCCGGTAAGACATCAACTCTCTATACGATGATCCACGAGCTCATTGATGAGACTGTTAATATCATCTCGCTTGAAGACCCGGTCGAGTTCCAGATCGCAGGTGTTACGCAGGTAGCCATAAATGAGAAGACAGGTCTTACATTCGCTAGCGCGCTGAGGTCCTGCCTCAGACAGGACCCTGATATCATCTGCGTCGGTGAGATCCGTGACGGTGAGACGGCAGAGATCGCAATGAGAGCAGCTATGACAGGTCACTTGGTTCTCTCGACTATCCATACAGAGGATGCAATATCCGCTATCGACAGACTTCGTGATATGGGTGCTGAGCCTTATCTTATCGCAGGATCTCTCAGAGGTGTCATCTCTCAGAGACTTGTCCGTAAGGTCTGCCCGAACTGCAAGATGCCGGTAAAACCTGATCCGTTCACACTCTCACTCATCGGAATGCAGGATGATGGTACTGTCTTCTATAAAGGCAAGGGATGTGAGAGATGCTTCGGTTCCGGATTCAGAGGAAGAACCGGTGTGTTCGAGATTCTCGCTATAAACGCTGAATTAAGAGATGCGATCAGCGAAGGTAAGAATGGTTCTGAACTCCGCAGATATCTGGCAAAGACGGGATTCACTTCCATGATTGAGAACGGTCGTGATCTTGTCCGCCAGGGCGAGACAACCCCGGAAGAGCTGCTCAAGGTAATACCTACCATTGAATAAAGGAGAATGAGTCTTGGAATCATATAAGTATACAGCTCAGGCATATGACGGAAGCAAGCACAAAGGTGTTGTGGAGGCTTCTGACCAGTATGATGCAATAAGCAAGATAAAGGTCAACTATCCAATCGTTGAGACTTGCACTTTGATAAAGAAGACAAAACTCGATGATATTCTTGGCTTTGAACTTACTAAGGGTTTCTCAAACCAGGATCTGGCGCTCCTTTGTCAGCAGTGTGCGATCATCCTGAAGTCAGGTGTCTCAATCGGACAGTGCATGACAATGGTTGCCGAGCAGACCAAGAATAAGAAGATCAAGAAGCAGCTTACAAAGACATCCGAAGATATAAATCAGGGTAATTCGATTGCCAAGTCGTTCGAGAAGAACTGTCCTGATTTCCCTGTTACATTCTTCGAGACTGTCAGGGCTGGCGAAGTCTCCGGTAATCTGGTTAAATCGTTCGAATCTCTTGAGGGTTTCTATCTCAAGTCTGATAAAGTAAAGAAGAAACTTAAGGCGGCCCTGTCTTATCCGATCTTCGTGCTTTGCGTTGCGATCGTTGTCCTTATCGTAATCATGGCTTTTGTAGTTCCGCAGCTTACGCAGACATTTACGGATATGGGCGGTGAGCTCCCTGTGATTACCAAGATCTTGATTGCTACTTCTCAGTTCTTCCAGAATTATTGGTTAGGCATTTTTATTGGGTTTGCGATTATCTTTATCGCATTTAAGATCATCACCCATAACGAGCAGGGCAAACTTTGGTGGTCAAGGGTATCCCTTAAGCTCCCGGTTTTCGGTAATATCCAAACACTCCACGCGTGTGAGCAGTTCGCAGATACATTATCCTCGCTTATGGCTTCAGGAATCCTTGTAGACAGGGCCATAGAGACCACTGCGAAGGTAATGGATAATTATATCTTCAAGCGTGAAGTCTATGCAATGGCTGATAAGATTAGAACGGGTAAGACTATGGTAGAAGCCATGAATCAGTGTCCTTATTTTCCTGATATCATGAAAACCATGATAGCCGTAGGTGAGAAGACCGGTTCTATCGAAGTGTCTCTGCAGACGATTGGTGCTTATTACACGGCTGAATATGACAATGCAACGCAGAAAGCGCTGTCCAAGGTTGAGCCTGCCATGATGATCTTCCTTGCACTGTTCGCCGGCTTCATCGTTATATCGATCTATCTGCCGATGTTTACTATGTACGATCTGTTCTGACGGAGGGCCATAATTCTTGAATCTTGTTTATCCGTTATTTGCCGATAATATGTTCGCGACAATATACCTGCTCGTGATAGCTTTCTGCTTCGGAGCAGTCTTCGCGAGCTTCATAACATGCACGGCTTGCCGCGTTGTAATAGGTGAGGACTGGACTAAGGGGCACAGCCACTGTGATACCTGCGGTCATGAATTATCGACTCTCGATCTTATTCCGATAGTATCCTGGCTTGCGCTCAAAGGTAAGTGCCGTTATTGCGGCGCTAAGGTTCCTGCGAGAGATGTTATCTTCGAGATTGTTCTTGGGTTGCTTTTCGTCGGAACACTTGCTTTTAACAGAGCGGTAGACCCCGTCGTGCTTCAGACACTTGTACTCGAAGTTCTTCTTCTTGGCCTGTCTCTGGCAGATTTTGATAATCACATCATACCCAACGGCTTCCTGATTGCAATGCTGATTGTATGGATCCTGTTCGTCGGGTTTATGCCTGATACTCAGGCGTATGCGTTAGATGGCATACTTGCAGTTATAGTAATCTCAGGAATGATGCTTTTACTTATGGCGTTGCTTAACAAAGCGCTCAAGAAGCAGAGCATCGGCATGGGTGATATCAAGCTCTTTGCATGTTGCATGCTGTTTACCGGACTTTACCGCGGGATACTTACTCTTTTTCTTGCAAGCCTTATAGGTCTTATCATTGCTACTGTTGGACGCAAGAAGAAGATAGCTTTTGCACCTGCTATATCTATTGCTACGATAATAAGCCTCGTATTCGGAGGTACTCTTATAAATATGTATTTTGGTCTGATAGGAGGATAAGGTTTTGGGTAAGAATGTACTTGGAATCGATATCGGCAACTACAGCCTCAAAGCGGCTGAGTGGAAGGGCGGAAGTCTGAAGGACTTTGATTCTTTCGATATGCCGGGCAACCTCGTTAGGGGCGAGGAAATCATTGCTTTTGAGGCATTGGGAGATTTTCTCCATGATGCAGTCAGAAAGCGTTTTAAGACACACGATGTGGCACTGGTCATCCCGGATTCCCAGTGCTTCATCAGAAGGCTGAGGCTCCCTGTTATGACAGAGCAGCAGCTTAATGTCAATCTGCCGTATGAATTCCACGATATAGTTAAAGATAATACTGAGGATTATATCTACGATTATTCGATAATTGGAATTGTGAATGACGATGGAAGAGAAATGCTCGACATGACAGCAGCTTGTGTCAGCAGAGAGTATATTGACAAGCTTAAAGACCTGTTTGGAAGGAAGGGGTTCAAGCTCGTAAAGGCATCGCCTCGAGTAATCTCTACCGGTAAGCTGATCCAGGTTATCTCGCCTTTTGATAAGGATAAGGATTTTGCTACTCTTGACCTCGGATATGAGTTCACCAAGATCGATATCTACAAGGGCGGCGTATACGACTTGACTAGAACGATCGAGCTCGGCATGTCTCATGTCGAGGCTGCGGCCGGATCTTTCCTTAAGTGTGATACCAATGTAGCAAGGATGCGCATGAGAGACAACGATAAGGGCGTTCTTGATACCGATCAGGTAAGAGGTATCTTCGACAGTATCGCAGTCGAAGTAATGAGAGCCGTTAACTACTACACATTTGAGAATCCTGAGAATACTCTCGATAACTTCTATATCTATGGCGGCGGCGCCAGATACAGACAGTTCGAGGATGCTATCAAAGCTGCTGTTCCTCTCAACATTATCAAGTTCCTTGGCAATGACCATAAATATAATATTCGTGACTCACTTAACGACGGACTCGCAGCTGTCGCTATCGGAATGAAGCTGGGAGGTAAGTATGAGTAATAATGTTCAGGGCAATGTATTGAATAAGCCGATCGGGGGTTCCAAGAAGATCAAGTACCCCGATAAGGAAGTCATCAATTTCATCAAGGATGAGAAGAAGAAGTCAGATGCCAAGGCAATACTTGTGTTTACTTTGTTTATGGCTGCCCTTCTGGTATTCATCTACTTCGGAGTTATCAGACAGCTCCAGAAGATAGATGCTGCTGAGAAGGCTTACAATCAGGCTCAGAGTGAGCTTGCTGATTGGAAAGATAAGACCGACGAATTGTCCGACGTAGAAGAAGAATACAATTCTCGTGTTGAGATGTATTATTCCGAGGATGAGGCAAAGAACACCAACCGTAAGGAAATCATCGATATGATCAACGAAGATGTTCTTCCTTATCTTGATGACATCAATGTTGATGTAGCTGCTGATAATACTATCACGATAATGGCAAATCAGGCTGACTTCTCAACTGTAAGCGAAGTGCTGAATATTCTTGAGACTGATGACAGGATCTACTATGTAAATGTTACGACCTCTAATCAGCAAAGCACTGAGACTAACGGATACACGGTCGATGCACAATATGTGATCACCTGGAACTATGAAGAAAGCGAGGTGAACTGATATGCTGAATCGTAAATTCACGTCTCGTGAAGCTGCTGTAATCCTTATACTTGTCGCAGTCATACTCGGTTACTTCTATTATTATGTTGTCTATCAGAATTTTGAAACAGAATTGGCAAAATACGATGCTGAACAGGTTCAAGATGAGATCGCGTTAGAGCAGATGAAGGTTGCACGTCTTCAGAAGATGAAGGAAGATCTAGAGAACGAAGGCCCCAGCGATTCTATCCTTGGTGTCTATAACAACCAGAGCGAGGAACTCAGTGCACTTGCCGATATCCTCGAAGGCAAAGCTACCGGTATCAATATGGATTGGGGCGATCCCGAACTGAATGGCAGTATCGTTAGAAGAGATGTAACGATCTCGTTTAGCACAGGAAGCTTCGAAGAGGCCGGTGATCTCGTTAAGCAGATCGCAGACTGCGAATACACTCTCCTCATTGTTAATATGTCTATGGACGAGACCGAGATAGAAGAAGAGGTAGAGGTAGCGGCTACAAACACAACACTTGCT
>OCTW011511104.1_pt1 | contig 11466 bp, 12 predicted proteins | sample 1539671 | NCBI WGS metagenome assembly OCTW01 (sample SAMN02144230, study PRJEB22623) | gut metagenome | biome: sheep rumen | host: Ovis aries | place: New Zealand | reverse complement strand
GCCAATACCAATCTTTATAATTATAATACCAACAATTGTTATAGCAACGACTGGTTATTTAATTCAACATTACAATGGACAATGTCGCCGACTGCGCGTTCCTCCGCTGCTCGCTATGTGTTCTCCGTGGGTTCAGACGGGCTTGTCTACAGCTACCGTGCCTGCCGTGACTATTCTGTTCGCCCGGCCTTGTTTCTGATATCTGATATCGAAATTTCAGGGGATGGGACACCAACCGATCCATATGTGTTATCTTTAGAATAATCTCTAAATTAGATTATTCTTTTTTTTTTATAATATTTATTTGATATAATTCTATTAAGGTGTATTATTCATGAAAAGGATTATTTTGTTAGTAGTAATTATTTTTTTGGTTAGTGGTTGCAGTTCTATAAGTAAAGAACAAGGAGAAAAATTTAATAAACTCCTTATGAATGAAAATATAATTGGAAACAATTATGAATTGGATGATGTGATTAGGTTTAAATATCAGCTTTCATCTGGAGGGGCTAATGAGGTTGAGTATCATTATGTTTTAAAAAATAATAATCAGTTAATTTTGGTTAAATATAAAAAGAATGATACTAAAGGTAACGGGTCTTATGAAGCTTTTATTTATTTTAATCCTGTAAGAAAAGATGTTGAAGAGGTTAATTGTTCCTATAATGACAGCTATAAAATTAATAATATATGTTATAATAATTATCCTTATGATTATAATGAAGAAGCTAAAAAAGAGTATGTTTTAATTGAAAAAAGAAAGTTCTTTTTCTGGAAGGAATATGTAGTAGAAGATAAGATATAGATTGTCTTAGGAAAATAGCAATCTTTTTTCTTGTTCTTTTTTTGTCTATTTGATAAAATTGGATTTGGAAGGGATATGTTTAATATGAAGTTAAAATCTTTATTTATATTTATTTTAGTTGTTGTAATTCTTGCTATTATTTGTACTTTACCAGGAAGTTATTCTTTGCCTGAAAAGCCACCTCAAGATAATGTAAATAGTAAGACAGTTAGTTATCAAGGGGTTACAACTATTAAAGAAGATAAGACTTATGAAGAAAAGACTTTTGAAAGTGAAGAAGCCTTAAAAAATGCTGTATTAATAGAAAGTGGAAGCGTTCATTTTAATTCATGTACTTTTAATAAGTCTGGTAATGGTAGTAGTGAGTCTGAAGATTTTTATGGAAACAATGCTGCTTTGTTAGTATATAGTAAAGGTATTGCTAATATTAATGGTGGAAAAATTAAAACTAGTGGAGAATATGCTAATGCTTTGTTTGCTTATGGGACCGGAGTTATTAATGTCTCTAATAGTAAGATAATAACCGAAAAAAGAAATTCTGGTGGAATAATGGTTGCTGGAGGAGGAAGTATTGTGGCTACTGACTTAGAAGTAGAAACATCTGGAAATTCTTCAGCTTCTATTAGAAGTGACAGAGGTGGAGGAAGTATTAAAGTTAATAGTGGAAAATATACCACTAATGGAGTAGGTTCTCCTGTTATTTATTCGACAGCTGACATTGAAGTTAGAAATGCAACTTTAGAGGCTAATAAAAGCGAAGGTGTCGTTGTAGAGGGAAAAAATAGTGTTGTCTTAGATAATTGTACTTTAAATGATAATAATACGACCTTAAATGGGAATAGTACTACTTATAAAAATATTTTTTTATATCAATCTATGAGTGGAGATGCTAGTGTAGGAGAATCTTCTTTTGAGGCAAGAAATAGTAATATTACAACTAAAAAAGGGGATAGTTTATATGTAACTAATACGAAAGCTGTTATTACTCTAGAGAATAATAAAATTATAAATTTAGATGGTGATTTTTTAAGAATAGAAGCTGCAAAGTGGGGTAGTTCCGGAAGTAATGGTGGAGACGTAACATTAGATTTAAAAAAACAAGAAGTAGAAGGAAATATTATTGTTGATGATATATCTACATTAAAGATGAATTTAAAAGAAGAAAGTAACTATACTGGAATTATTAATAAAGATAATAGTGCTAAGCAGATTAGTTTAACACTATCTAAGAATTCTAAAATTACTTTAGAAGGAGATAGCTATATAACGTCTTTAGATAATGAAGATGAGAGTAATTCAAATATTGATTTAAATGGGTATAAATTATATGTGGCTGGAAAAGAAATCCAAGTTCAAAAGGTTAAACAAGAAGTTGGTCAAGTAGAGGAAGAATCTGCTAAGGAAGAAGCAAAAGAACTTATTAAGTATATTATTATTGGCATAACAATTGTTTTTTTAATTGTTATTATTATTTATATGGTTATTAAGAAAACTAAAAAAGATATTTGATATAATGGATAAAATTTAGGATTGATATTTTATTCTTTTTAAGATAAGATAGTTTTATACAAGTGATGATGAGTGTGGAAAACTCGGAGCTATATAGTATTTAAGTGATTCTTCTAGGAATAAGAAGGGTGGAACCACGGGCACGAGCTCGTCCCTTTATGATAACTAGAAGTTTTTTTATTAGAAAGAGGGAAGAAAAATGAAAAAAAATTTAACTATGGATGAGTTAGTGAATTATTGTAAACAGTATGGTTATATTTTTCAAGGATCAGAAATTTATGGAGGTTTATCTAATACTTGGGATTATGGTAGTCTTGGTGTTGAGCTTAAAAATAATGTGAGAAAAGCATGGTGGAAGTCATTTATTCAAGAAAATCCATATAATTATGGTTTAGATGCAGCTATTCTTATGAATCCAGAGGTTTGGGTAGCATCTGGTCATGTTGCTTCTTTTGCTGATCCTTTAGTTGATTGTAAAAAATGTAAGAGTCGTCATAGAGCAGATAAGTTAATCGAAGATTTTACAAATGGTAAAGAGACAGGAGATGGATGGAGTAATGAAGAACTTGAAAAGTTCTTGACTGAAAATAAAGTTCCATGTCCTAAGTGTGGGGCATGTGATTTTACTCCTATTAGAAAGTTTAATCTGCTCTTTGAAACGCATCAAGGAGTTACAGAAGATAGTAAGAGTAAAGTATATTTAAGAGGAGAGACAGCCCAGGGAATATTTACAAATTTCTTGAATGTCCAAAGAACGATGAGAGCTAAACTTCCTTTTGGTGTAGGTCAAACGGGAAAAAGTTTTAGAAATGAGATTACGCCTGGAAATTTTACTTTTAGAACTAGAGAGTTTGAACAAATGGAATTAGAATTTTTCTGTAAGCCTGGTACTGATTTGGAATGGTTTGGGTTCTTTAAAAATTCTTGTATTGAATTTTTAAGAGATTTAGGACTACAAGAAGAAAATTTGAGATATAGAGATCATAAGAAAGAAGAATTATCTTTTTATAGTAAAGCAACAACTGATATAGAATATTTATATCCTATGGGTTGGGGTGAGTTATGGGGCATAGCTGACCGAACTGATTATGATTTAGGTGTTCATATGGAGCATTCTAAAGTCGATTTAAGATATTTAGATCCAGAGACTAATGAAAAGTATTTACCTTATGTTATTGAGCCTTCTGTTGGGTTAGACCGTTTAGTTTTAGCAGTTCTTTGTGATGCTTATAGTGAAGAAGCATTAGAAAATGAAACGAGACTTGTTTTGAAGTTAAAACCATGCCTAGCACCTTATAAAGTAAGTATTTTACCTTTGGTAAAAAAATTACATAGTCAAAAAGCAATGGAAATTTATGGAGAACTTGCTAAAGATTTTATGTGTAGTTTTGATGAGGCTGGAAGTATAGGTAAAAGATATAGAAGAAGTGATGCAATTGGTACTCCTTATGCAATTACAATTGATGATGATACTTTAAATAAAGGAACTGTAACAGTAAGAGATAGAGATACAATGAAGCAAGAAGTGATGAGCATCGAAGAGTTTAAGAAGTTTTTAAGTGAAAAGGTTAAGTTTTAATGGCTAATCTTTATTTTAGATATGGGGCTATGGGTTCTAGTAAAACAGCAAATGCCTTAATGGTACGATATAATTATTTAGAAAAAGGAAAACGTGTTGCTTTATTAAAACCTGATATTGAAAATCGTGATGGAAAGCTGAAAATTAAATCACGAATTGGTTTAGAAGCTGAATGTGTTTTGGTAAGTCATTTTTTACAACAATTTCTTAAGAGTCCTTATGAATTAGATGTAATAATTGTTGATGAGGCCCAGTTTTTAACGGAAAAAGAAGTTGATAATCTTGCATATATAGTAGATATTTTTAATATTGATGTTATTTGTTATGGTTTAAGAACTGATTTTCAAACTCATTTATTTCCTGGAAGTAAGAGACTATTTGAGCTTGCTGATGTGATAGAGGTAATTCCAACAATTTGTTTTTGTGGAAATAAGGCCAATTTTAATGCCAGAATAATCAATGGAAAAGTTGTTACTGAAGGTAAGCAGGTAATGATGGGAGGAAACGAATCTTATGTTTCTTTGTGCCGAAAACATTTTTACGAGAGAAAAACTAAAAATAATTAAGACATCTCTTGAAAATGGAATATCTTTTTGATAAAATTATAAAGTAGAAGTATAGTAAGGAGATAATGATATGGCATTAAATAAATTTAAAAAGTTTTTTTCTGATGAAGATGATAGTCAGAATATGAGTGAAGATGAGTATTATAATATATCTGAACAAGATGCTTTAAAAGAAGCCGATAAAACTGGTAATAAAATGATTTTGATGGAACCTAGAGCGTACAGTGAATCTCAACAAATTGCTGATCATTTAAAAAATAGAAATAGTGTAGTTGTTAATCTTAAAAGAGTAACTTCTGCTCAAGCAAAAAGAATTATTGATTTCTTATCTGGATGTGTTTATTCTATCGGGGGAAATATGCAGAATTTAGGAGTTGGAATTTATCTTTGTACACCTAAAAATGTTAATATTCAAGGCAAAATTAGTGATGATAGTGATGTAAAAGATAAAGGTGAAGATTTAGAAGTTTAGTTTTGTTAAAAATAAGTAGAGTGTAAGAAGGTGAAGCATGAAAAAATTTAGTACTAGTTTTAGTGGCTATAATAAAAGTGAAGTTAATTCTTTTGTTGCTGATGTTGCTAAGGAATATGAATCTATGCTTAATAATTTAAAAAGTAGAGATCAGGAAATTCGTGCTTTAAAGGAAAAGTTGTTACAATATCAAAATATGGAAAATACCTTAAATAAAGCCTTACTTGTTGCTGAAGATGCTTCTAATCAAATTAAAAGAATGGCAAGAGATGAGTCTAAAACTATTATAGATGATGCTAGAAGAAATGCTTCTAGAATTGTTAATGATGCTCTTCTTAGAGCAGAGAAATTGGAAGCAGATGGAGAGAATTTAAGAAAACGAATCGTAATATTTAAAAGAAAATTTAGAAGTATTGTAGAAGCTGAACTTGAAAATATTGAAGAAATTGATGAGAACTTATAGGTTCTTTTTTCTTTTTGTGTTATAGTATTTAACAGGTGATGTTATGGAAAAGTCATTTATTTATAATATAAGAAATGAACAAGATTTTTATGTTTCATATAAGAGTGCTAATAAGTGTTCTCACAATCTGTTTGTATTAAAAAATGATATTGTTTTTCACAATAAAAAGAAAGTTTATTTACCAAAGTCTATAGTTATTTCTGGCAATGATCATAGTATTTATTATTCCCAGGATTGTTCTTTTGAAGGTAGTTTTATGAATACTACTCTTGTTCCATATAGAGATGTAATTAAAATAAAGAAGGCTGAAGATTTAGAAAAAATTAGAACAATAAAGAATGGGACTATTGTAGTAGAGATTTTAAAAGATATAGAGAATTATTCTATGGATAGTATTATGTTGAATCATTTTGTGGGCTCTTTAATAATATTAGGGAATAAGCATGAATTTAATAATCTTAAAATAACAGGTGAAGATTATAATGGGTTATTTGGAAGAATTCCTAGTTGTTCTTCTTTAAAAATTAAAGATTTAACTCTAAATCATGTTGTTCTTTCTCATGATAAGGCTTCATATGCAGGTTTTTTGCTAGGGGTACATTCTACGCATCCTGATAGATTTATTAGAGATGTTTGCAATCCTGTTATTATTAAAAATTGTGAGATTATAAATTCTCATATGGATTATGCTAATAAAGGAATGGGCATTATTATGGGCAATTTTAATGAAGAATTATTTGTAAGAGACTTATATATAAATAATAATCGAAGAGCAGGTAATGTTTTATTAAAAAGTCTAGTTGGGGAGCAAGAAATTTTCAATGGATATTATTATGAATCTTTAGAAAATCATGGGCCAGTTCTTAAAAGAAAAAAGAGTTAAGGTATTTTTTTATTTTTTATAAATTCTTTGAGTATTTTGGTTAATGCTCTTTTTTCTATTCTTGATACATAAGATCTGGAAATATGCATTTCTTTGGCTATTTCTTTTTGGGTTTGGTCTTTTTGATTTAGTAGGCCATATCTTTTACATAATATTTCTTTTTCGCGATGGCTAAGGCAGTGTAAATATTTTTTGACTAATTCAATCGTTTCTTTTTTTTGTAAGAAGGTATTTATATCTTCCTTTTGATCTTTAATTACTTCCATAAGACTGATTTCATTACCATCTTTATCTTCGCCAATTGAATCATTTAAACTGGTTATTTTGATGTTTTCACCTTTAATACTTCTAAAATACATTAATATTTCATTTTGAATACATTTGGCTATATAGGTGGTTAGTTTAATGTTTTTGTCATAATTGTATGAATCGACTCCTTTTATAAGACCAATAGTACCAATACTTATTAAATCATCTGTATCACTTATTTTAGTTTCAAATTTCTTTACTATATGAGCAACTAATCTTAAGTTATGTTCGATTAATTTATCTCTTGCCTTTTTATCGCCTAATTTCATTTTTTCTAGAGCTCTTTTTTCTTCTGTTTCGCTTAATGGTTCGGGAAAAACAGTATTAGAATAACTTCCTGTTAAAAAGAGTAAGTGTTCTATTAAGTTCAAAAGAAACATTATACCACATCCTTATATATTGTATGTTTTATGTAAAAGCATTATGTAAACTATATTTTTACTACTTGTATTTTTTCTTTGGATGCACTATTTTTATAGTAGGAGTGATGTTTAATGGATAAATTTAAAAGTATTTATATTATTTTAGTGACACTTTTGTTTGGTGTACTTGCAACTTATGTTGTATGTGATAAGTTTTTAATGAAGAAAGATGATTCTAAGACTTTGCAAACTCAATCTCAAGATTCGTTATTACCAAAAGAAGGAACAAAACAAGAAGTAGAGAAGGTTGAAATAAGCGCTGATGAGAAGTATCAGATGTTTCTTGATAATTTAAAAGAAGAAGTTGCAGGGTTTGACGATTATAATTATGGTGAGGACTTTATTTGTAATGGAATGTTAGAAATACCTTGTTATCATGTTTATCTTTATAAAAATGGAGAATTATATGTTGATACTCACAAGATTTCTGATCACGTGCTAAGTTATCGTGTTGCTTTTAGTGGACAGGGAGGATCTCAAAATTTATATTTTATTAAAGAAGATGGAAAGGTAGGATCAGCATCTTATGAAATTAATTTAGCCAATGGAAGTGATGAAGTAACTATTGTTGAAGACTTAGGATATAAAAATATTGTTAACATTATTGGTGGGGTTTTTGGACAAGAGAATACTAGTGGTTCTCATGATCCAAGGTTTATTGATATTGAAGGACATATATTTTATTAGTATTTTGTAAAAAATGATTTAACCGAGTATAAATCATTTTTTTTGGTTATCAAATCTTTTTATCTATGATATACTTTTTATGGAGCGTGAAAAGATGGAGATATTTAGGCCAGATATTTATCAAAAGAATATTTATGATATTGATTATAAAATGTTAAAAAAAAGTGGAATTAAATGTATTTGCTTTGATTTAGATAATACTTTAGCGCCTTTAGATGTTACTGTTCCGGGAAATGATTTATTAGATTTTTTTTATAGATTAGATGAGCTTGGTTTTAAAGCTATTATTCTTTCTAATTCAAATAAGGCGAGGGTTGCTCCGTTTAAAGAAAAATGTAATGTCGATAGTTCCTTTCATAGTATGAAACCTTTTAAAAAGAAGTATAAAAAAATTCAAGAGATGTATCATTTAAAAGATACAGAAATTGCTTGTGTTGGTGATCAGTTACTTACTGATATTTTAGGCGCGAATAGAATGGGCTTTCTTTCTATTTTAGTAAATCCTATTGGTAAAAAAGAAAGATTTTTAACCTATTTTAATCGCGTTATAGAAAAAATAATTATGAAAAGATTGAAGAAAAGGGGATTATTTGAAAAGGGTGTCTATTATGAGTAAAAAATGTATTGGATGTGGGATAGAACTTCAAAATAATAAAAAAGATGCTCCTGGTTATGTAGAAAGTATGGATCATGATATGTGTAAACGCTGTTTTAGACTAAAACATTATCATGAAGTTCCGGTTAATAATTCTATTGAAATGGAAAATTTGCTTCATAAGATTCAAAATAAAAAAGGCTTATCTTTCTTTTTTGTTGATGTTTTAGAAATTAGTAGAGAAGCTATTTCATATTTTCAAAAACTTAAGGGAGAGAAGATTCTAGTTATTTCTAAGTGTGATGTTTTACCTAAGAGTATTTCTTTAAATAAAATTGCAAAGTGGCTTGTTGATGTTTTTGATGTTCAAAATAAAATTATATTTGTTAGAAAAAATAGTCTTTCATCTTTAAAGAAGATTCTTGATGAAATGGAGAATAGTTCTTATTCGTCTTATTATTTTTTAGGAATGACTAATGCTGGAAAATCAACATTATTAAATGCTCTTTTAAAATATAGTGATGATATTAAATCTTCTATTGTAGAGAGTGAATTTCCTAATACCACTCTTGATTTTATTGAGATTAATTTTTCTTTAGGTAAAATTTTTGATAGTGCTGGTTTTTTTTATCCAGTAATTAGTCAAGATGCTACTATTTTAAAGAAGAGTCAATCTAAAGATGAGATCCGGCCAATGATTTATCCTTTAAAAAAAGATGCTGCCTTACTTATTGAAGGAATTATCGAAATAGAAGCACAGGAAGAGTGCAGTGTTGTCTGTGTGTGTTCTAATGCTCTTGATATTAAAAAAGTTTATAATTGTTCGAAGAAAGAAGATTCTATTTCTTTAACAGTTAAGCCCAAGAATCATCTTCTTTTGAAAGGAATTGGTATTTTTTATTTTAAGAAAGAAGCAAATATAGTTCTTAGAGGTGTCAAGGATAATTCTTATGAAATAATTCCTTCATTTATGGGAGGTCTGTCATGAGTAAGATTAAAGTTATGAGTGAAAATCTTGCTAATAAAATTGCAGCTGGAGAGGTTGTTGAAAAAGCTTCTTCGATTGTAAAAGAATTAGTTGAAAATAGCATTGATGCTGGCGCTACCAAAATAAAAATCTCTCTTAGTGAAGGCGGTAAAAAATTAGTTGAAGTTTTGGATGATGGAAGTGGCATGGATAAAGAAGATGCTAAACTAGCTTTTCAAAGACATGCAACAAGTAAGATTTATAAAGATGATGATTTGTTTTTTATTGATACTTTGGGTTTTAGAGGTGAAGCTCTTCCTTCTATTGCCAGTGTAGCTAGAGTTGATTTAAAAACGGGAGATGGAAATGTTGGAACTCATATTGTAATAGAGGGCGGTAAACTACTTGTTGAGGAGTCTTGTGAGGCAATTAAAGGGACTAAGATTTCTATAACGCATTTATTTTATAATACGCCGGCTAGGCTTAAATATTTAAAATCTATTCAGGCTGAGTTAGCAAGTTGTGTTTCGCTTGTGGAAAGACTTAGTCTTTCTCATCCTCAAATTTCATTTTTGCTAGAACATGAAGATCATCCGATTGTTAGAACAAGTGGTTCTAATAATTTGTTAAAAACAATTCATGAGATATATGGGACTCAAGTGTCATCTAAAATGATGGAATTTGCAGCTTCAAATGATGATTTTGATATTTATGGTTATGCTTGTAAACCAGAGATTTTAAAAAGTAATAAGAATCATATTATTACGATTGTAAATGATCGAATTGTTAAAAATTTTGAAATTATTAAAGCTATTAATGATTCTTATTATAATTATAAGCCAGATGGAAAATATCCAATCGTGGTTTTGAAGATTAATACTGATCCCACTTTGATTGATGTTAATATTCATCCTACTAAACAAGATATTAAACTCTCTAAAATAGAAGATTTGTATAAATTAATATATGAAACTATTAAAGATACCTTAACAAAAAATCTTTTAATTCCTGAAGCGGTAGGAAGAATGTCTTCTAATTCGTTTGTTAAGCAAGCAATAGAGGAAAATATAATTAAAGAAGATAATAATTTATTTAATGAAACCACAATAAAAAAAGAAGATACTTTAAATAATGTTTCGACAAGTATTCAAGAAACTTTTGCTTTCCATGAGAATGATGATGCTCCTGTTGAAACAGAAGGAAAAAATCCTGAATTAAAAAGATTACATCTTACTCCTCTTTGTCAGATTCATCGAACTTTTATTGTGGCTGAAGATGAAAGTGGGATGTATTTGCTCGATCAACATGCTGTAGCTGAAAGAATTAACTATGAAAAAGTTAAGAAAGCAATTAAAGAAAAAGATATTTTTAAGACTTCTATGCTTATTCCTATCACCTTAGAGTTTTCAGCAAGTGAATTTTTAGTATTAAAAAATAATTTTTCTTATTTAGAGTCTATTGGTTTTGAACTTGAAGAGTTTGGGGTAAATACTGTTGTTATAAAAGCTCATCCAACATGGATAGCAACTGGTTATGAAGAAGAGACAATTGTTAAGATGATTGATATGATTATTCATGATAAATCTAAATTTGATACAGTAAGATTTCAGGAACATTTTATTCAAACAACGGCATGTAAGATGAGTATCAAGGCTAATCAAGATTTATCTTATGAAGCAATGAAGAAACTTTTAGATGAACTCTTCTTATGCGATAATCCTTATAATTGTGCCCATGGAAGACCTAGCTTGATGAAGTTTTCTAATTATGATTTAGATAGAATGTTTAAAAGAGTAATGAACTAGATAGTGTAATAATTTATTAAAATGGTTAAATGATGGATTATATGTACTTGATATTATTATTAGAATATGATATAAATTAGGTGTGAGAAGCACTATTCCTTAAGACTGGTGCTTACCACTTTTGGTATTCACCTTAATTCAGTTGAGAATTAAGGTGCTTTTTCTATATTAAACGTAATATAATCACAAGTAATACAAAAATAATAACAAGTAAAACTAAGATGACTAGTTTTAGTTCTGATTTACTCATTATCAATCACTCTCCTTAAAGTACAAGCCCCCTGAATTTGTCTTAGGAATATACTAGGAAAAGTGATAAGCACCTTTGGCTTCTCAAGTAGTGTATTTTATATTGTGAAGTTTAAATTGTCCATAGGATATTTTGACAAGTTTTGCTATTAAAT
>OCTW011449920.1_pt1 | contig 11467 bp, 9 predicted proteins | sample 1539671 | NCBI WGS metagenome assembly OCTW01 (sample SAMN02144230, study PRJEB22623) | gut metagenome | biome: sheep rumen | host: Ovis aries | place: New Zealand | reverse complement strand
ATAATAATGAATATTTATTATTAACTAATAATAAATGTCAAAAATTTTATTTAAGATTAGATAATAATAATAAAATTGATTTAGTATCTTTAGAAGAATATGCAATTATTAATAAAGCGTTATTTGGTTTAAAAAAACAATATGGATATACTAGTATTGAAATAGAGCCTTTAATGAGACTAAAAAAAGGTTTAGTCTCATTATCAGTTGCTGGTTCTATTTTATTAACCCTATCTGGTTGTTCTAAAGGTATTGATAATACAACTAAAGGTTTAGAAAATATTGGAATTGAAACATCTGTTGTGAACGATGAATTTGAGATTTATAGAATGACAAAGGCTAATTTAGGAGAAAAAGTTGAATATGGTAATATAAACTTTTCTTCTTTGTCTGATACTCCATTCTCTTTAATATGTACACCTAGTGATTTTGGTAAGTATGTTGGCAAATCAAATGTTTCATTTGATGATTTAAGAACTACATTAAAAAATAATAGTAATGTTCCTGAAGAAATAAAAAATATTATTAATGAAGGAATTGATAATTTAGAAAGAGAAAACTTCAACATCAATTACTCTGCTTTAGATTATAATTTAGGTAGATTAACAGTTGAATATGTTGATCCACAAGAAATAAATAATACAGCAGGTGTTTTTGATCACTTTACATCAAAAGTAAAAGTAAGTAATAAAATTAGTGATAAACCAGAATTTTCTAAATCCGTATTAATTCATGAAATTATTGGACATGGTTCTACAGGGGCATATGATAAAGAAAAAGGAGTTATATGCAGTATTGAACCGATATATTTAATCATGGATAAAGATGGATCTATATATGATTTATTTAATTATGGCTCATTTGGTAACGAAGGTATTGCAGATATAATAACAAGTGTAGCTACTAATAAAAAAATAAAGCCAGGTAAAGGCTATACAACAAATATTTATGAATTAGCTACTTTATGTTCATCTGTTGGAATTAGTGTTGAAGATTACGCAAATTATGGTGTTGAATATTTAACTGAAAAAATGTTTGAGCATGGAATTGAAAATCCATATCAATTATTAACTACATTAGATAATAAGACTTCACTTTTACTACAAAATGCTTTAATTCAATCAAATAGTACAGAATTATTTATGGATTATTATAAGGAATTATCAGATAACAATTCGGATATTGAGGAATTAAAAGAATCTACACTTGCCTATAATGAATATGTAGAAACAGAAGAAATGCAAGGCATGAATATAATTATGAGAATGAAAGATGATGATACTTTTGATTTTATTCAACCTGATATTGTTACAGATTACGTAAATAATTTAGGAAATACAAAATCTTTTAAATAATAAGAATAAATAAAAACGATGACTTGTAATGATAAGCCATCGTTTTTCTATCATTTTATTCCTTCTTATCATTATGATAGTAGTAATAAAAAAATGACACTCATTCATAGAATAAGTGTCTAAACACATTGGTGGGTAGACATTCAACTCGCAAAAACTGAATGTTCCCATTTTTATTTTATGCAAGATTTCTTGCTATAAAAACAATAATATAAAAAGGAACTTTTTTCAAGTTCCTTTAATTTTTCATGGAGCGGGTGACCGGAATCGGACCGGCGTAATTAGCTTGGAAGGCTAGGAGTCTACCATTGACCTACACCCGCAAGAACAAGTTAATTATAGCATATTTCATTTATAATGCAAGTAATTATTTTAATTATGTATAATATGCATCACCCTTCTATTTTTTAATGCATTATTAAAACACATAGGTTATAATTGTCTTAGGTGATAAGAGATGCTAGAAGAAAAAATTATAGAAGCTAGATTACCACATGAAGAAGCTAAAACTAGACTTGGCATCTCATACTTATTTGGTGATGATAAGGGTAAGTTATTATTTGCTTTATTTATTCCTGATAATATTAAAAAAGATATAACTATTTTAGTTCAACCTATAAAGATAGATAAAGATACTTCAAACGAAGCTTTAAAGAAAAGAAGTCGTGGTACTATTGGGTTACTTTATGGATATAAACTGTCTGAACCAGTACTTACTCCCCTAACAAGTGATTTAACTAAGTTTAAGAGTATTTTAACTAAAGCGAAGGATTATTTAGAAAATACTTTAAATATTAAAGTTGATAAGAAAATACTAGTTAATAATTATCCATCTTTAGATGATAATTATTCTAAGTATATTAAACTACATTCTAATTTAGTATATAGTTACGTTACTTCTACTAATATAGAATTAAAAAATACTAAACTATTGGTAATTGATAATAGTAATGGTGAAGAAACGATTAATGAGATAGAAAGCTTTTTAGTTAAATGTTCTAATGAGTTAAGAAAGAAAAGAAAAGCTAAGGATGAAGAGATCACTTTTAAAGATATAGTAGATGCTTATAATAATGGTACACTTAATGCTAAGTTTGCTTGGAAAGTTACTATTATATTTATGGTTATTGTTGGTGGATTAATAATGTTATTAGTATAAAAAATACAAGAAAGTTACTTTCTTGTATTTTTATTATTATTAATAGAATATATTACTATTCCTAGTATTACTATAATTGTTAAACTAATTAATAATACTCTTTTTAATGTAGTATTAGACTTTTTAGTATTTACTATAGGATCTAAGTTACCATTTGAAATATCTTTTACTACATCGTATGCAGAGTTTGGAGAAGTAACCATTGCATCTAGTACTTCTTCTATACTTTCGTTATAAGTATCAGAGTATCCATCATATATCTTTTTAGATATTATCATGTATGGATAGCCTTCTGCAGTATCTCCAAATTTCTTAGCTACTATAGAATACATTTTAGAATTATCTTCATTATTTGTTATGTTATATATAACAAAGTTTATTTTATTTATATATTTATTATTTATTGAAGATAAATAAGTAAGTAGCTTATCGCAGTACTTACAATTATCTCCAATAAATAGATATACATTAGGTAAGTCTTTATTGTATTCTCTATTTGTAATGTTATTACATTCTAGGTTAGCATTTTTACAAGCTTCATATAAGGTATCAGCTTTAGTAGTAGCATTTACGTTAGTAATAGATAATATTACTCCTAGAATAAATATTATTAGTATATTCTTTTTCATTATGCACCTATTATTCTTGATAATACTATTACTGAGATTATTAGTATTATTACTAGTATAGATATTATTGAGATTATTAGAATTGATGTAGATTTATCATCATCTCTTTTAGTAACTACCATTTTTTCTTTTAGTTGGCGTTCTATAAGAGTTTCTGTTTCTGTTTTTGGCATGCCAAATAGTTCTACTCCTGTTTTTGCTCCACACATACCACAGGCTTTTACATCATCACCTATTTGTCTTCCACAGTTTCTACAAAGCATCTTCTTCACTTCCTTCGTATTCTTCAATAAATCTATTACCTTTATGAGGTTCTTCTCTTAATAGATCATCGTAGTTTCTTTGCCTTAGAGCTTCATATACACATATAGCTACAGAGTTAGATACATTAAGTGCTCTTACCTTATCTGTCATAGGTATACGAGCACATGTATCTAAGTGTGGTTTTAAGATACTTCTTGGGATACCTGTACTTTCTTTACCAAATACTAAATAGATATTAGTATCTTTTTTATTATAGTTAAAGTCTGAGTGTGGTTTATGGCCATATCTAGTGAAGAAATAGAATTCTCCTTTGTTCTTAGACATAAAGTCATCCCAGTTTTCATATACTGTGTATTCACAGTTATCTATGTAGTTTACTCCACTTCTTTTAATATATTTAGTATCTAGTGAAAAACCTAGAGGTTTAATCAAGTGAAGATGAGTATGTGTTGCTACACATGTTCTCATGATGTTACCAGTGTTTTGAGGTATTTCAGGTTCAAATAGTACTACGTTAATCATTTATATACACCTACTTTATTTGATAGTTATCTAATACTTTTTGGAAGTCTCCTTTGTTAATCATAGATTTGTCTTCTCTTTCTATAACATCAAGTAACTTGCCGTTTTTATAATATAGAATTGTAGGTATATTTTCAATAGTTTTATTTAGTTTTAAGTTAGTATAAATAGTTGATTCTTTACTTGATAAGATACCACAGTTATTATCATTGTTATATAAATAAAATCTATCTTTTAAGTTATATTCTTTTATTAAGTTAGATATATCTTTTTCTAAGTTAAATTCTTGTTTGTTATATAGATCTGTTATTAGTAAGAAAGCTTCATCTCTATTAGAGATAGTTTTTAGAGAGTCACATGTTACTTCGTTAGCTAGTTTATTTTCTATTAAGTATGATTTATGTAGGTTAGTAGTTTCTTCTATTAGGTATGTTTCAAATAGTTCATTTTTAGTTTTAATGTAGTTTTCTAGTGATACTATTATAGCTATTATAATTAATAGAATTATTATTAAGTTTAGTACTCTTTTATTCTTTTTTTTAAGTTCTTCTAATTCTGTATTTTCCTTTTTAATTTTGTTTATTTTTATTACAGGGATAGTATTATTTACCTTGCTAGTATTATTATGTTTTCTTTTTCTAGTTCTTTTCTTTTTATCTTCCATTTTATATTCACCTTCTATTATAAAGTTTAGCATAATTAAGTAACAAAAAAAAGAGAGGCTTATAGCAAAAAGGGAAACTATAAGTTGCTCTCAAAAAGTTTTAGGATAGAGTTTTATATGAATTTTTCTTTGGAAAAGTTTTTAGCAATAATTTGCTATGTTTTTGTTTTACTTCTTTTTATAATCTTATCACTTCTTTCTACAGTTTTAATTCTAGAGTAAAAATGTGAATTATAAGTGTATTAAATATGAAATTTATGTGAAATAAAAAACAAGATACATTAGTATCTTGTTAAATATCTTGGTTCAGGTAGATCTGCAGTTGTAATAAATCCTGATCTTGCTCTTATAACATCTGGGATTCTATTAGCTACATCTGCACATGTTAGTTCTACTGTTTTTGGTTCTGGATTTATTACTTGTGTTGTTGGTTCTCCGTATATTGTCCAGTCATTAATATCTTTTTCTTCTTTAGTATATACTTTACCAATACAAGATATTTCTAATATTATACCTTCTTTAGTATATGCTTTAGTTAAAGCATTTAATCCTCTTACATCACCTTTTTTTATAGTCATGTTAAGAGTTTTACTTTCTAGGTCTTGTTCTGCTACTACTGGAGTTCTTTCTTCTTCAATAGAAGTAATAGTTAGTTTTAATTTCTTAGCTAACCAACCTGCTACATTCCACATATAGCTTGGGAAGAAAGACCTCTTTTGTTGTAAGTCATTTACTTCATCAAATGATAGATTATTAGTTGAAGTAAATTCTTTATCAAATGCTTCTTTAGTTAAACCTGCTCCATGTGCATTAGCAAGTGCTATACCATAGTCTTCAACATTATAAGAAGATACACCTTTAATTTTTGTAATGTTATGAGTTGATGCAGCAATGTTTGTTATCATGTTACCCCAAAAGATATCTTGGTAACCTGTACCTACTATTGTAGCATTGTAAGACTTAGCTAATGCATCTAGTTCTTTAGTAACTAGAGGATTAGAGTTTTGTGGGAAGAAAGCTTCTTCACATGTAGTAATTACATTTACTCCATGTTTAACACATACTCTTATTTCACTTTCTAGATCATTTATAAATGAACAAGTTTCAATTATAGCTATATCTACTTTATTATTATCTAAGAAAGCATTTAAGTCTTTAATATCGTTAATTATTACTCCCATCTTTTCAGATTCTAGTACATAGCTTAAATCTTTTCCTATTAGTTCTTCTCTGTTATCAAAAGAACCTACTATTTCTCCTCCTAGATCTGCTACGTATCTAAGAGTGTATTTACTCATTTTTCCTGTTCCTATTTGGATTACTCTTATACTCATATTATATTTCCCCTTTCTAATCTAAATTAATATTCTCTTCTTCTATTATATCTTTAAATTCTTCTTTGAATTTAACAATTTCTTTTTTCTTTACATCTTCATATATATTCTTAGCATTTGCTATAGCTTTATATACATCTTTTATATTTGCTTTATCTCTATTATCATATAAAGCATATGTTAAGACATTTGCAAGTATAGTTAAGCAGATATCAGGGTATCTAGATGCTACTTCATATACTCTTTTATATTCATCTGTCATTTGTACTATGAAAGTCATTATTCTTTCTTTTACAAAGTCTGTATAGTCTAGTTTAACTCCTGTTTGTTTTTCTAGTTTAGGAAGTGTTCCCATTAGGATTTTAACTACTGTTGGTTGATCTGCTTCTAGGACTTCTACTTTTTGAAATCTTCTTAAGAATGCTCGGTCTTTTAAGATATATGTTTCATATTCTTCAGTAGTTGTAGCACCTATCATTTTTATTGTTCCACGGTCTAGACCAGCCTTTAACATGTTTGCAAAGTCGATACCACCATTTTCTTGAGTGTTTTTATTAACTAATACATGAGTTTCATCTATAAATAGAATAGTATTTTTTTTCTTTTCTATTTCTTTTATTAACATGTTAATTTTTGATTCTTCACTACCATTAGTAGTTAAGTAACCAAGTAAACTAGTTACATTTACTTTTATTATTTCCCAACCCTTTAGAGCGTTAGGTACTAATCCTTTTTGGATTCTATAAGCAAGTCCTTCAACTATGGCTGTTTTACCAATACCAGGTTTACCAACTAGTAATGCACTTTTTTCTGGAGTTAAAAGAGACAATATAACTTCTCTTATTTCATTATCTCTTGCAATTGCAGGATCTGTTATATATTCTCTTTTAGTAAGATTTTCACCATAGCGTTCTAACATGCTATATTCTTTTTCTTCGGTTAAGGTATCTATTTCCATTTTTTATCCTACCTTTCTAAAATATAATAACATAAAAACTGCATTTAATAAATAATGCAGTTTTTATCCATTCTTGGTTCTATACCATCTTTTATTGTTACTTCTTTAATATCTTTAATAGTGTTTTCAGTAAATAAAGAACTAATATCTGTATTTAGATAGGCTTCATATGATTGGAAAGTAAATTCATAAGCACTACCTACTCTCATTTGATTAGTAAGTGTTTTATTTAATTTAATACTTTCTAGTTCTTCATCATCTAAAGAAGATATTGTTACATTTACTTCTTCTGTGTTATTTGGAATTGTTTTTATAAGTTCTATTTTATAAGTTCTAATAAATTCACATGAATGATATTTTGTTTCATCTTTATAGTATTCATGTCTATTGTTTCTTATTTGTTTAATGTTTTTCTCTGAAGATTTAATAGTAATAGTTGGTTCAATGTTGTAGTTATAGATTTTATTTTCTTTTAAGTTTTTAACAATATGATCTATAAACTCAGTAGAAATATTAATTCTTTTAAATGTATATGCTAGAGTAACTTCTTTTTCTTTTTTAGTAATATTTGTTTTCATGTTACCTAGTAATGGGTAGTAATTATATATTACTAGTATTTTATCGTTTAAAGATTCATCTATTTCATAGTTGGAAATGTTACCTAGGAATACTGTATCTTTAGTCATTGTTAGTTCTTCTTCTAAAGTACCTATTTCTAGGTCTTCTGGTACTTCATCAATAAACTTAGTGTTTGATACGTTTATTAGCGCTATTCCACCTGAGACTCCTAAACCAATTAGAGATATTAAAAATGATTTTAATATCTTATTTGGGTTTAGGCTCTTATCTATTACAAAAGCATATATTAGTTTAAATATATTTATTCCTAGATGGAATAAGAATAACGCTATTAGATAGAAACCTATGTAGAACACACCTTGAGTAATTAGATATACTGATAGAAATATAGAAAGACTTGTTACTACTAAGTATCCACTTACAAGTATTAATAGTGCTAAAGAAATAATCTTAGCTAGATATACTGAGAATCTTATAGCACTTGTGAATACAGAGTTTTCTTTTACCTTTTTAGGTTTAAAGTCATCTTTTAAATATTTCATTTTAAATACTCTAACTATAATAGATAGTGCTACTGCAATATAACCTACAGTTATTGTATATCTCCAGATAGAAAATATTACACGATTAAATGGTCTCATAAATATACTAAATATATCTTTACCATAGTTAATTAAATAAGCTACTGGAATATTTAAGAATAGAATAAATAATATTAGAATTACTAAGTTTAGAATAAAACTTAGTAATTCTTTTCTATTCATTTTGCTTATGACTAGAGACATTTGACTTAAGAAACTTATTATTTTATTAGTAAATGAATCTACTGTGTTAGTTTCTTTAGTTAAATTCTCTTCTTCTTTTATAATTTTTTTAGCAATTTTTTTAGGGTCTAGAGTTGCAATAAAATCTCTTTTATTGTGATTAGAACTAATTAATTTATCGTAGTATGCTACTACATCATCTATTTTATTTTTATTTCTTAGTTCTGATAATTCTATTCGTAGTTTCTTTAAGAACTCTTCTTTCACACGTATCACCCTTTAGTTATATATATTTTATAACATGAGTTATTATTATTCAATTTAAGATAGTCATCCTTTTAAAGTTAAGGATAGATAAGAAAATAGTAATGAATATTTTGTTTTGTTTGAGAATATATTATAAATACAAGGATGACTATTACATGTCTTTTTTTGAGACATGTAATAATATATAAAAAATATTTATATTTTACAAGTCTAAATTAATAAATCTGATACATCTAGTTTAGATGCTTTTTTACTAGATAGTAGACCTCCAAGCAAAGATAATATAGATGATAATATAATAATAGTTATTATATTAGTTATATTTAATCTAGAAATATTTATTATACTTGTAGTATTGTATACAATTTTATTTATTGGTATAGATATTAAATTAGACATAGTAATTCCAAGGGTGCTTGATATAAAACCTATTAGAATACTTTCTAAGTTAAATAGTTTTCTAATTTCTTTTTTAGAAGTTCCAAGTGTTTTTAATATTCCTATTTCTTTTTTTCTTTCTAATACGTTTATATATGTTATTATTCCTTGCATTATTGAAGATACTATTAAAGATATAGAAGAAAGTAATAATAAAATTATAGTAATACTATTTAACATAGTATTAGTACTTTCTTCTAATATCTTAGATTCATTTATATATGGAATAGTATCTTTATAGTTATCTAAGTAATTAGTTATTTCATCTATACTTTTAAAGTCTTTTGGATATATGGATATTAGAGTATTTTCAAAGTTATTGGTGCTAGTATTATTTAAATATTCTTCTAACTGTTTTGTATACATGATAGAACTACCTTCATCATCTATTCCTAGTTTTTTATATAGTTCTTCTTTTATTTTTATTATTCCTGTTATTTTTAGATTAATAGTATCTAATTTAAGTTCTTTGTTAATTATATTATCTAAATTATTATCTATTATATTTAGTTTGTTATATAGAGTTTCATTTATTGAGTTATCTTTATTTACTATAAGTAATACTTCTTCTTTACTTGTTGGTATATTACCTTTTATTAAATCATAGTAGGTTTCTAGGTAGTTACTTATAGTATATGAATTAAAGTCAGTTACTGGTATTATTTCTTTTTTTATATCAGGTAGAAAAGTATTAGTATTAGAACTAATGCTTACACCTGATATAAGATTAGTATCTATGTTTTTTATATACTCATACATTTCTTTGTTAAGATTATTTGTAGTATTAGTGTCTTTTGTTATTTCATTTGTATTTATATAGTTTTTATTATCTTTATTACTTAACATGCTTGTTATAGTTATTGGTATACTTTTAGATATTTGTCTTTCATAGTCTATTACTTCTTTATTAAAGCCATTTGTTAAGGATATTGTTAATGTTAGAGATGTTATACCTATTGAAAAAGCTATTATAGTAGCTATGGTTCTTCCTTTATTCTTAAAGAGATTTCTAATACTTATTTTTAGTATATCTTTTAAGTGATATTTAGTTTTAGATATAGTTATTAATTCTTTTACTTCTTTAGGTCTTTTTATTATTTCATCTTTTATTATTTTTCCATCTTTTAGATTAATAATTCTTGTTGCATACATTTTAGCTAAGTATTTATTATGAGTTACTACGATTATTAATCTTTCTTTACTAAATGATTTTAGTAAGTTCATTATTTCAATTGAGGTAACTGAATCAAGAGCACCTGTTGGTTCATCTGCTAGTATTATTTTAGGATTATTTATTAGTGCTCTTGCTATAGCTACTCGTTGTTTTTCTCCACCTGATAAGTTATTAACATTTTCATTCATCTTATCTAATAGACCAACTTTGTTTAACAGATTACAAGCTTTTGTGTAGTCTTTATTACCTTTTATTTCTTGAGGCAGAAGTATGTTTTCTAGAACAGTTAAATTATCTATTAAGTTATAATTTTGATATATAAAGCCTATTTCTTTGTTATGAATATAGTCTATATCTTTTTCACTTAGTTTAGTATAGTCTATGTTATTTATAGATATAGTACCTTTTGTTTTAGTAAGTAGCATACCTATTATTTTTAGAAGTGTTGTTTTACCTGAGCCAGATGGTCCAAGTATAGTTATAAACTCTCCTAGATTAAGTTTTAGATTTATATCATCTAGTATCCTTTCTTTGTAGTCTTTTCTTAGATTAATTAATTCAATCAATTATATTTCCCCTTTCTTTGGGTTATATTATTGAAGTTATTATTTATAAATTCAAGAAAAATATATGTTTTTAATTAATATTTGTAATTATTAGAATTAGATATAAATAAAAGGAAGATAAGTCGTTTAATTATGACTTATCTTCCTGTTAAATTTTCTAACCACACGATTGGATAACCTATAAGTGGTATATTAAACAAATACTTTGATAAAACATCTTCTTCTGAAATACTTAACATGTCATTATCTTTGTTATTATCTCCTTTTAGAATATATCTTCTGTATATAGAGCTTGTTTTATCTACTTCTGTAATTCTATGTAATATCTTTTTGTTATTCTTGTTATATAGTACTACTTCATTTTTATTTAGAGTGTGTCTTTCATTTCCAAGTTTTTCTACTATAGCAATAGAACCTTCATTTATATTAGGTGACATAGAGTTTGAAGAGACTACTACTATGTTATATTTAAATACACCTGATAAGAATAAGATTATTGTTATTAGTGAAATTGATTTTATAATAATAGTTTTATTTGGAATAGTTATTTTATTTAGTCTCTTATAGTAAAGAGTTGTTACTCCTAGTACTAGAGATTCTAAGGTTAAGAATAATTCATTACTTATATTAGTATTTAATGGTAATACAAATATAAGCATTAATAGTAATGGTTCTAGTATAAAGCCTTTTAGTTCTTTTTCTTTTAAGGTATATAGTTTTATTAATTCTAGTATTATTATGAATGGTGTTAGATATATATTAGTTATAAATAATGTATAAAATATAATAGATAT
>OCTW011577429.1_pt1 | contig 11472 bp, 15 predicted proteins | sample 1539671 | NCBI WGS metagenome assembly OCTW01 (sample SAMN02144230, study PRJEB22623) | gut metagenome | biome: sheep rumen | host: Ovis aries | place: New Zealand | reverse complement strand
AAATACGAAAGTCTCGGTATCCCCTATCCACTAGAAGGCGTAAGACAGGCAACTTCAGCAGATGCTGCAGAGGCTTATAAGATTATTGAATACGCCATGAATAAGTAGTATTCATTAATATCAAAAAGTTTATTTCTTTGTTTGATTATAGAATCATTATTTGTTATACTTTGTATTGCACGATTATTCGTTTGCTCCAATAGCTCAGTTGGTAGAGCACTTCACTCGTAATGAAGGGGTCATCGGTTCAAGTCCGACTTGGAGCTCTCTAAAAAACAACGTAATATCAACGGTTTGAAGGGGTTTTTAAAATTTTTTAATTACCCCAATTTTTTTGTATTTTTTTAAAAAAATTGGGGTAAAATTGGGGTAATTTTAGGTAATTGGGGTAATATTGGGGTAATATTGGGGTAATTTTCGTCGAATAGGTGACCCCATCACTTTATGTGTAGAGGCTGATTTTTGCACTAAAAAATGACCCATAATATAAGGAAATTAAATTTCCATTATATTTTGAGTCATCTTATAATGATACCAACGTATTACAGGGTTTTAAGGCAAGTATATCTCGCATCCGACATTCTCTTTGATCCACTTCTTCAGATATTGCTTTGGTATCAGATTAGTTGAACCAATCTTAATTGCCGGAAATCCTTTGACCTTGCATAAGTCATATGCCTTGTTACGACCAATCTTCATTATTCTCGTAAGATCAGTAATGTTATAAAACTCTATTTCGTCATCCTTGCCTATTACTTCATCTATCATCTGTTCTACCTCCATTATAATTGTTTTAGCTGCTTATTAACAAGATACATATTTCATATATAAGTACTCACGAATTGGCTCATAATATTCATCTAACATTACTTGCCAGCACTTAATAATATCGTCAAACTCATATCCTTTAACCTTTAATGAATCGATCACCGGACTACCAATTCTTTTGATCGCTGTAAAGTTATTCTCTACTAGGCGAACATTCAATCCTCCGGTAAGCTCCCCGGTTTTCTTACAATTGTTATATATCGCAACAAATAAATCGTCTCCTACAATAGACATATTCGAATTTGATAACTCTATATAATCGAGTTTGAGTAGTAATGTAGCAATTCTTATATCACTTAGTTGCGATATAATATTGAAAAAACCATTCTGTACGACACCAATATCATTGTCGCTCTCGAAATAACTATCATATGTCTTAACTGCATCAGACATCTTTTTCTGAAAATTGTCGTCATTGTCGCATTCCTGCATATATAGTTCAAAACTGACCTTTGTAGGCTCGTACATAATACGCTTAATCTTATCTAAGGAATAGTGTAGTCCATATTCTCTTTGATATTCATAAACATCTTCAGCAGATACATAGTTCTCTTGAATACCTTTAAGCTGTGAAATCTCAAAAATCACTACTTCAAGCTTATTCTTTACCCACACGTCATTCTTTTTCCGTTCACCAATATCTTCATACGTTTTGTTCATAGCGTCGAGCAATGTAAAATGCATGAATTTACGTAGATTTGAAGGTCGAATATCAAACCTTCTTAATTTATCAAGTAAAATAATGATAGCATTCTGAACGTAATCCTCTTGGTTATGACCATATAGACCATACGGCTTCTTCTTGCATTGTTGCCTTACGTAAGCTACTAACTCAGCATCAATGTGTTCTCCAAGCATATCAATCTGCTCATTTGAAAGTACACTCTGTAGAACCGTTCCATCTTCTAATGGAATACCAAGTTCAATAGCGCGTTTAGTCTTTAACGCTCTGCCGATATACTTAGCGCGTCCTTCTCCATCCTTTGTTTGTCTAAATAGTTTCTTATAATCTGAGTTGTTCATAAATATTGTCCTCCTTCTGTAACTCATATTTTTGAGGGCTAATTTGTCCCTCTGATATAGGAAGTTCACAGTTTCGCGAAATCCCTTTAGTAAAAATGTGTATTTTTTGAAATACAGCGTCTGTCGTAATAAATATGTGTTCTGAGCATCGAAAAACGCTTTAGAAACAAAAAAAGCGAGGCTAACGATATGGAAAAATCCATATCATTAGCCCCGCTTGGCTTCATCAGAATCCCCTTTGATCCTGCACTATTCATTTATTGTTAGCTTTCATTTGTATAAATAATCAGATTAATTCATACTTGTTTTTCATCAATTTATATTGCCCATCCGGTGCAGACTTGATTATCACATCATTTCCTGCATCTAATTGGCTCTTGATTTTGCGAAATATGTTCTGATCAATTTCTTCAAAAGAGTAATATCCCTTCTTATGAGTTTTATCATTTTGCCTCATTGCTTATCCTCCTTTCTAAAACTATTATTTCTTCTGTTAGCAATCCATTAGGGTCTCTTATTCTATTCATAATTCAGGCTCCTTTCTTAAATATTTCTATTCCTACAATACAACTACCAACAGTCTATTTTTTAGACTATTTACGATATCTGAATAACTATCGATGAATTTATCATATAGAATTTAATCAACAAAAACACACCATATAATATATGATTCCACAAATTTTTATCATATAATGATAAATCACACTCAATACTTTAATAACAACAAAAATGGAGCCACAAGACATGTCACATTTAACATATCTTTGTAGCTCCACTAGCTGTTCCACAGTGCCACTTCACTGCGCCTTTTTCATCTTATGTAATTTAGCGTATTCAATGGAATATAGCCCTTTAGACTTCTTATTAATTGTAACCTCATAATCCTTATCAAGCAGATTAATAACTTGTAAGATATTTGATGTTAACTCAGAAGCACTAAACATATTAACATTCTTTTGAACATCTTTCGGCATAACACTTCCACCTCCTCCTAAATTTGTTCAATATAACTCTTCAAAATATCCCTCTCATTATCATTAAATAGCTTTTTCCCAGACATATCATATGCCCTTTCGTATAAATCGTTTATGCAGTCATCAAAAACTTCCCCATATAAAGAACACGCAATAGGAATAAAACCATCATTGGCTTTCCTATTATTTTTATCCTCAATATAAATCTCGTAAACAATTATTTCTTCCATCTTATCATCTACATCTTCTATTGAGCTAAGCGAATTTATCCACACTGTCCTTTTTTCCTCTATCTGCGCATAAAGGAAAGCCCTATTGGCCTCCATTGTCTTCCCTGGAAAAAACAATGACTCATAAATCACTTCTGGATTTTTATTGTGTGTAAGCATACGAAATAAACCATTAGGGAACATCAACTTATCAGTAGCATCCTTTATATCACTCTCCCGCATTTTAAACCATGAAATGTTTTCTTTTTCAGTCTTTTCTTTTAGTTTTTCAATAAACTGCAATGCCAAGACTTCGTCTTTAGACAAACCAATCACACTTCTATTCAGTAAAGTATCGATGCTAACATTCAAGATTTTGCTAATCTTATACAAAAAGACCGTTGTTGGAACTGTTGTAGAGTTTTCTGAACTAATTGAAGCTAGATATCCAGCCTTAACACCACCGGCTTTCTCAACTTCACCAACTGATTTCCCTAATATATCTATCATGTATCTAATATTTGCCACACTTCGTTCGTTGAGCATTTTCTTTAATTCATCATTCATATCCTTCGAAAGAATAGAATCAAGTGCCCTTTTTCTTTCAATGTCCTCAGCAGACCCCCAATAATTTTTCCCAGACCTACTCATATTAATCCTCCATTAAAAGCAATCGATATTTCTCTTGTACTGTCTATACGATAACATCGTTCGCCAATATTGTCAAGTACTATTATTAAATACCTTATTTTATCTAATTTTAGTTATTGATAGATAAAAAGTGCCACATGACGTAGCACTTTCTCTTACTTCGCATTATATAATTGTATATCACCTAGGCTTAGGGCTCTGTTTACAGCCTCTGCCTTGTCCTGTGGGACGAAGATGTTAAAGGCTATGGCTACACCCTCATCTGTTATCTTGTTACCGGTTGAGTCGAAGGCTTCCTTTATTAAGATGTCTTCTACCTGGGGTTCTAACATGTCTGTCTCTTCATTAGGTGCATATATATCTATTAGATCCCCGGCTCTTAGTGTTCCGCCGACTGCAAAGTTAAAGTCTTTTACTGATATTCCGGTTACATCCGTTGTCTTGTCAATGCCCTCTACCTTTGCGTTACTTGTTACGATATCATCTTCTAACACCATTTGATGCTTATCCATCTTGCTTACTGTATAGAAGCTCTTAGGAAAGTCCGATTTAATTGCGTTATCAGGTACCACATTCGAATCTACCAAGTTGCTTTCAAAATATTCTTCATAGTCCTTTACATACGTATTAGCAGGGATATCTTCCTTTGCTGTATAACATGTCACCTTATCGCCACTGCTTACACCAAAGCTTATTGCCAGATACAACAGGAATACTATCACTGCAGCTAAGAAAAGTGGGATTACTATGGTCTTAATACCGGAGCCACTACTTCTTGGCTTTGCTTCCCTTTTCTTTGGTTTTACCGGTTCATTCACGTGCTCTACTCTCTTTTTCTCAAACATTTTTATTTTCCTCCATTGTGCAAAATACATCTCTACTTACTCTGCTTGTGTTTTCATTATTAATGCCTCTCACATCAAAGCTGATCTTTCCGTAAGCAGAAGTCTTCTCTACTACTTCACCCTTTGGCGTCTTTGCTTCGCCCAGGTTCTCTATTCTTGTTTTGTGACTTCCGTCTTCACTAAATTCCGTTACAGTCACCTTATCACCTTCAACACTGTATGTTACGAAGGTGTCATAACTTACGTTCTTATAGAAATCCTCATGCTCTCCTCTTGCTTTTTCAATAATACTCTTATAAATCTTAAAGGACTCTATTGTATCCTCAAAGACGAATGTAGGAGTCCCGAGTTCTTTTGTATAGAAGAAATATTCATCATCCATAATTAGCGAGCCCAGAACTGCGCTTGTTAAGGTATCATCTACTTCTCTTTGGTTTGTCATAGCCCTTGACTTTACAAGTACATATATACCAATGATTCCGCCCAGAAGAAGTAATGCGAAGAGAAACAGATATCCAATAGAACTACTTGCCTCTTTTTTCATGTTGCTACCTCACTGTTTTGCTGTGCTTCTTAAATTGATTGCTACTTCACTACCTAAGTTCGTTATCTTTGATAAGCCTCCCATGAACGCCAGTCTCTTATTCTGATATGTGCCCTTGATACTCAGCGTTATATCACTTCCATATCCGACCTCGCTTTGCGTTGTGCCATCTAAGGTGATGTTATTTAATCCACACTGTTCTAAACCGCTAAGTAGTCTACTTTGTTCGTCAGGCTTTAGATAACCTTCTGTTTCCATTACCAGTAATGTTTCTCTTGCTTGTTGCTTCATGTTCCACTTATCAGATATACCTGCGAACGTGCAGATAACTACGGTAAGTAGCGCTGTTGTTATAACTATGCCTACAAGTGCAACAAGCATGTTTTCTGTTACTGCTGCCTCTTTTTTCATATCTGCCTCCTATAATGCTATTTGTAAATCCAAGACTCTCATGATGATGCAATAAAGAAGTACTAGCAATATATCGAATGCTACCAGCATCACATATCCAAGAGTCTTATTTTCAAGAATTGTAAGCCTTCTCTTATTTACCCCGGATTGCTCTCTTGTAATGTTCGATTCCAATGTCTTTAATGCTTCATCAAGCTGTCCTGTACTTATTAAGCTCTTTATTACTGTTACAAATGCATTTATCTCTGCATTACTGAAGTGGTCTTCAAATTCATCAAGACAAGCTTCTATGGACTCGCCACTCGCTAAGCCCATCTTCATCTTTATCATTTCCTTCTTGAGCCTCTTGTTCTCAACCACCAGAACTGCATCGCTTAATGCTTCTGATATATACTGTCCGCCACGAGCTCCGTATAGGACTGACCGACTCATTTCCATTATGTCTGACATCATTTCATCATTACTCTTCTTATTCTTCAGAAACAAATGTATATCCAATAAGAAGAAGCCAAGTATGAATCCTACGACAGATATGAGCGGTGCAAAACTTAAATCTACTATCTTTGTTACTATTAGAAAGATGAAATACATAAGCGCACCAAACAATATCTTATATGCATACCACCTGCCTACGCTGATTTTGTCTTTAATAAAGAAGTCAGCTCCGGTTCTATTTAGTTTTAGTTGTTTTCTTCCTATCCATTCATTTATGCCATCCTTAGTCTTTAAAGAATCCATGCTATCTTTTAATGCTTCTTTGGGGTTACTCCCACGCTTTCTTAAGATTATGGATTCAGTAGCTATAAATACTGTCACAAATAGGAATACCATTAAGATTAATTCCATATCTTCACCTACCTATCTGTCTTAAATAACCTTGTTACTACGAATAGATACATTATTCCGGTTAGAAACATAAGTCCTTGACCAAAGTAGTTACTCGTAAGGATGCCAAATACATCAACCCCAAGACTTGCTCCTACTATCTCAATGATGATTAAACTGGCTACAGATATGACCATAAGCGTTATCTTCATTGAGAACAATACGTTCTTTCTCTCTTCCCTTGCCGTTAATGATTCAGCTATCTGGCTCATCATCTGTCCTAGAACCTCTTCGTAATTGGCTTGAAAATGCGAACAGTTCTTTAGGTTTACAAGTATTGTCCTAAGCTGCTTATTATCTACCGAGTACTTCATAATGTCTAAGGCTGTATCTACATTTCCGATTTCCTTTACATCAGATAAAAACTTGCCTACCAAATTCCTTAGTTCGCCTTCAAGTGATACATATGCACCCTCAAAGATTGTTACAAGGTCTGTACTTCCTCTTGCGTGGTTACAAAGAAGCGATACAAAGATTTCTATTCCATCCTCAATCTCGTTATATACTTTCTGTGCCATCGCTTTTAAGATTGCTACAAGCGTTACCACAAGTAGCGCACTTACAAAACCTGCTATAAAGATGTTCTTTGATATAACTAGTGCTAGAATGAATCCTACAAGCCCCGTTATTACTAAAATTGCTAGATAGATACTTGCACTAAGCTTTGGAAATCTTCTCTTCATTCCCGATACCAGAAGGAGCCTATCTATCTTGTATATGATGGACTTATTCTCTATATCACCATAGGCTCTTACAAACTCTGTTTCTGTCTCCACCTTCTCATTCATCTTCTTTTTGTAGCCAAATCTTATGCTCTTTGCTTTGTCCTTAATACTGTCTTTCGTTAGATAGATAAGGAGCGCAATTACGATAAATAAAGCTACATATATAAAAATCTGCATTAAACTCCCTCCTCTACTATTCCAACCTTACTGTTTGCTACAGCTTGCTCTTCAGTCATGCCTTTATATGATTCATCTGACGGATCGTATACTACAAAGCCATACTCGTCATAAATAATCATTGGACTGTTATAGTCTATGTTTGCATTACCTATGTCTTTCTCTGCTATGTATCTTATAAATCCAATACCATTAACAAGATAATAGCCACTCTTAAAGTATTCCGGTATCTTTACTTTAATGACATTTGAATGCATGAACTCATAATCATAGGCTTTCATTTCTTCCATTGATGTAAATGTATGGATGTTAGAGTCCACCCTAAAGTCTTGATAATTTGTCCCCGTATAAAATGTTCCTACATAGCTTTTGTTTGGCTCTAAGCCCTTTATTACGCCACCTGCAGTCACACTATCAGGATTGACCTTCAAATCTCCTACTTGGTCTATGTATAACCTTGTTACATCCTTTAATTTCGTTACTATTGATACCTCTGACTTCATGTCTACATATCCCTTGTAGTCGTCAGAATCGTTATCGCTCAGTGGAAAATAGTAATGATTACTCTCATCCTTAACTAGATTTGCAAGCCCAATGCTTATTCCGTCATCCCTGAAACGCTCAAAAATAAATTCTTCCGGTACCTCTGTCTTTGATGTATAGAGAAGCACTTCATTACCGCTTACAGTCGGTATGTTCTCACTCTCTGTATCAAAGAAGATGGCTCTGTTATCAGAACTGTCCTTATTTATCTCGTTGCCCTCAAACGTGTAGTCTTTAATGCTTGCCTTTTGATAGCCACTTCCACTTGTAACATAAAAGCTGTTATCTTCAAGCTTTTCTATGTCCTCTACCTCATTCTTGGCATTATCCTTAGAGTCACTTAACGTTGTTAGAAAGAATCCACTTATTATTAGTCCTACAACAACAATGCCCGGGATTATGAATTTTAAATACTTTTTCATTTCTTCCTACCTCTCTTCGTATAGACTGTTTCAAGTTCCAACTTTCCTTCATTATCGACGCCCTTAATCTTACAGACCTCGTCTACGTTGAACTGGTGCAAGTGGACTACATATTCAAAGCCTAAAAGCTGTCTCTTTGATTCTTCAATAGAATAACCGGTTGCTTGGCTTATGTAGTCAGCCATCTTGTCTACTGCCATTTCACAAGACTCTCCGTGTACACTCGTCATACATTTATGTCCGGTCATACTTGCCTTTGAAAGCCCTGCGGCTTCGTCTCCACCTTTAATCTCGCCGACAATCACCCTGTCAAGATCCATTAAAAGCGATGCTCTTGTTAAGTCTCCTAAGTTATAGCTAACCTTTGAATCTGCTCCGTTAGTTACTACATGGACACAAGAAAGGTCCGGATGCTCGTCATCAAAAAGCTCTGCATTCTCTTGGCAAATCATAATAGATTCGTCCTTTGGTATCTCAGCTATTAAAGCATTTAGAAGAGTTGTTTTTCCTGCTGCACCCTTACCTGTAAATAGAACTCCTTTGCTGTTTACTGTTTGCTTTAAAAGGTTTATTAACTTTTCCTCTGATCCCGGATGTCCAAAACCCTTAAACATACCTAGCTTCTTTAGTTCCTCTAACGTGCATTTCTTCTTTGGAATCTTTCTTATCGCTATGCATGGTTTCCCACTATCTGTTAGAAAGCTCGACATGACCGTTATCCTTAAGATAAATCTTGCTTGATTGGGATCTGTAAATGTCTGTACCGCATTTGCAGTTCCAAGGTTTACATGGTTTCTCTCTAGTAACCTTGTAGTAAACCTATTGAATGCTTGCTTATCAGCAAATGTTATGCCTGCATCCATACGCTTTCCTTTTCTTTTTACTCTGATATGGTCATAGTCATACAGCTTTATGTCAGAAATGCTCTTGTCTTGGATCAAATCATCAATAATCCCATAGCCCCAAAGGTTCTTTTCTACAAGACTTATGATTTCTTCTTTCTTCTCTTCACTTATGTCCGACCCATCGGGATTTGCATAGGTGTCTAACTCGTCTCTAAGCATCTTTCTTATCTTCTCTTTTGATGTTGAAAGATTATCTACGTTCTTCTTATTCAAGTCTTCTAAAATAGCTTTTCCTTGGTTTTTATAAAGACTGTCCTCTAAGACATTTGCCATTTCCTCTATGTCCTTATTCAACTAAATCACTCCCTTCTATCTCAGCTTCATGATGAGTGTTTAGCTCACCCTTAAAATGCATAAACGTTAGTGCTCCGATAATTACAATCACTATGCTTACAGCAAAGATGATTATTTTTTTAAGCAACTTCTTATGCATTTCTTTGTCCTTACTGTTAATCTCTCTTAGCTTCATATCTTCTTTTGATATAAGCTCATTATTTCTTTCTCTTAATCTCTTCTTATCCAGACTTGAAATAAACACTACCCTCTTTACCGGCTTAAATATCATTTGATATACATACCTTCCGAGTGTTAGCCCTTCGGCATAGTTGCAGCCGAATGATACGGCTACAACTAATAGGGCTAATGAAAGGAGTATACAAACAATACGTGATATGCTAAATATTAGTGGGAGCGCTACATTCAATGCTACTCCCATGCCTACAAGACCAAAGAACAATATCTTTTGCTTCACCGTTTGGTACTTGAAAGCTTTTATGCCAAATAAGGCATCCGCATCTACCTCTTCTAGATTGAGATTTCTCTCCATTATTTCTGCCATTATTTCTCTCCTTTAAAACATCTGATGTACCATGTGGTCACAACCTTTGACAAGTCCTGCTATTACTACCGGTGTTACTAACGCTTGTACCGTTATAAGTATGCATTTACCTATGTCACTCTGTCCTTCAAGCCCAAAGTTTACTAGCGTTGTACATAGCGTATATCCAATCTTTATGCATATGATCATCAATGCCCCCGATAAGCAATATCCCAAAAACGTCTTGGCATATTGCCAAAGGGAACGTGATGTATCATGACCGCCTGCTCCCAGTGCTACCGCAATCCCGCTAAATGGAAGTATGATTAACGGCTTTAGTATCCTCTGATAAGCACTACTTATAATGGATATACAACTTGCAACCATCACGAATATCATCGTTGAACCACTTATTAAGAAGATTAGGAAACACCCTACCTTCTCAAGATATGTCTTTATACAATCACTTGTTAGACTGAAGTCCGGAAATGTCAGGCTCTTGTCTATGCAACTAGATAACGTTGAGTTCATTGTTAACTCATAGCTTCCGCTTGCTCCAATGGCACTCGTTATTCCATCGCTAAAGTCTATTACCCACCCCATGATCTGCCATAGATTTGCTGATATAAATAAAATTATGCAATACTTCACTGCATCCATCATAAATCTTGTGGCTTGCTGTTCGGGTGGCGACTGTATGACTGTCTTGTAAAGTGCGATGATGAAGAATACTGTCGCTATCGGAACCGTTGCTGATGCTATAGAGTTATAAATCCCGCTTATCGTTCCATAGGAGCTTCCGCCTGCTGCACTCTTTGGACTAGTTTGAAATAACGTCATTGCCACACTTATTAGGTTGTTCCAAATGTAAAAGGATGCTGAATAAAGGCTCTTTATTAACTCTGCCATAATCCCCCCTTTACGTTAGCGCCGCAACAAGTGCTGATAATCCGATAAGTACACCGCCTGCTACAATTGCATACACCGCCTGATGCTCTCCCTGCTGGTCCATCTGTTTGAAGGCAATGGCAAACTTTATGCCACCGTAAACTAGCATAACTGCACCGATCGCAGCTCCGATTGTAAGCAAGATGCCCTTTAAGTTTGTTATGGCTGTCATATAGCCACCGGCTAACAAAATACCAGTCATTTGCTTTTCCTCCTTCCACAAGTATTTGCAAGACTCCAATCCACTAATTTGTCTTACACCTATGGAATGTCACAAGTTGGGCCAATCCCTTTAAAAAAATGCAAAAAAAAATAAGACTCGATTCGAAAATCAAGTCTTATTAAGTGTTATATTTAGTTTTATAGGGTACCATTCCCTACCCTCTAACTCCCTATGCCCGACTCCCAAGGGAGAACACAGAGATATGGGTATATATCAGCTTTTATATCCCTAACATCAGCCTGCTACTCGAGATAACCATACAAATGATTCAGGATTAACAGTATCATCTTCGTCTACGGCTATGTAAAGACATCCTCCCCAAGAATCAGACATTCCGTT
>OCTW011296210.1_pt1 | contig 11476 bp, 7 predicted proteins | sample 1539671 | NCBI WGS metagenome assembly OCTW01 (sample SAMN02144230, study PRJEB22623) | gut metagenome | biome: sheep rumen | host: Ovis aries | place: New Zealand | reverse complement strand
GGAATGGCAGCAATATTGACTATTTATACAAAAGAAAGAATTGATGAAAGAAAGGCCAAAAAAGATGTCAAAAAAGTTGATAGTGAAAAGCAATGAAAATAAAAGAATAGATGCATATATAGCAGAGAATTCTAGTGAATATTCTAGATCTATGATTCAGAAATTATTGGAGAAAGAAAAAATATTGATAAATGGAAATCATTGTAAAGCTTCATATAAAGTAAAAGCTGGAGACAAAATAGAAATAGAAGATATAGAAGTAAATGAAATAGATTTAAAAGCACAAGATATTCCACTAGAAATCTTATATGAAGATTCTGATATTATTATTGTAAATAAACCAAAAGGAATGGTTGTTCATCCTGCAAATGGAAATCCTGATGGAACTTTGGTAAATGCAATAATGGCAATTTGCAAAGATTCGCTATCTGGAATTGGAGGGGAAATAAGGCCAGGAATAGTTCATAGACTTGACAAAAATACATCTGGAGCAATTATCATTGCAAAAAATGATAAAGCACATATTAATTTGAGTAATGCATTAAAAAACCATGAAATTAAAAAGACATATATTGCACTAGTAAGAGGATTAGTAAAGGAACAAGAGGGAACAATTAATATGCCAATTGCAAGAAGTAAGATAGACCGAAAAAAGATGGCTGTTGACAGAAATGGAAAAGAAGCAATTACACATTTTAAAGTTTTAAAACGAAATATTGAAGATAATACAACATTATTAGAAATTAATATAGAAACAGGTAGAACTCATCAAATAAGAGTTCACTTATCTTATATAGGATATCCAATTATTGGAGATGATGTTTATTCAAACGGAAAAAATAAATGGGGAATAGTTGGACAGTGTTTACATGCAAGATCTTTGGATTTTAAACATCCTATTACAGGAAAAGAACTTCATATTGAAGCTAAAATACCTGAGTATTTGAAAAAAATTATTGATTCATAAAGGAAGTATTTATATGGAAGAGGAAAGACTTCAAAAATATTTAGCAAAATGCGGAATAGCATCAAGAAGAAAATGTGAAGAATTAATATTAAATGGAAATGTGACTGTTAACGGAAAAACAGTAACAGAACTTGGTACTAAAGTTAAAGAAAATGATGAAGTAAAATTTGAGGGAAGAATAGTAAAACCCGAAGAAGAAAAAATATATATTTTGCTAAATAAACCAATTGGATATGTAACAACATCAAAGGATCAATTTGATAGAGATTCGGTTTTAGATTTAGTAAAGATAAAAACAAGAGTAGTTCCAGTTGGAAGATTAGATATGTATACATCAGGTGCATTAATTTTAACAAATGATGGTGATTTTGTTAATAAACTAACTCACCCTAAAAATGAGATAAACAAAACATATAATGTTACTTTAAAAGGAAATATAACAAAAGATGAAGTAAAAAATTTAGAACAAGGTGTAGAAATTAGTAATAATGGAGAAAAATATTTAACAAGACCAGCTGAAGTAAGGATTTTAAAAATAGACGAGGAAAAGAATTTTTCAAGAATTCAAATTACAATTCATGAGGGAAAGAATAGACAAGTCAGAAAGATGTGTGAGGCAATAAACAAAAAAGTGCTTGCACTTCATAGAAGTAAGATTGGAAATTTAGATGTTAAAGACTTAAAAATAGGAAGCTGGAGATATTTAACATATAAAGAAATAAAAAATGTAATAAATAAAGAGGTAGAAAAATGAACTTTAAAAAAATGAGTTTAAGAGGAAAGATAGTATCTGCTATTATTATTGCAGTTATAGTTGCAATTTTAGTTAATATAGGAGTAGTAGTATATAAAAATACTGTTAAGGCAACTACAACAAGTGTAAGTGCAGAAGAAAATATCGTTTCAGAAGATAAAAATGAGTTTTGGAATGTTGATATAGCTAATAGTGTAGATGAAAATCAAAATAAAGTTGATGATAAGGTTGAGAATAAGACAATAGAAGAAAATACTTCAAAAAATGAAAATACAGAAAGTCAAAGTAAAACTTCAGATAATAAAGAAAGTGAAATTAGTAAGAAAGATAGTAATAGTAGTTCAAGTAAAACTTCAGATAGTAAAAGCACCAACAATAAAGAAAAAACTGCTGCAACAGAAGGAAAAAAAGGAACAATTTATTTGACTTTTGATGATGGACCAAGTACAAATATAACTCCAAAAATATTAGATATTTTAAAAGAACAGAATGTTAAGGCTACTTTTTTTATACTAAACTATAATTCTGAAGGAGAAAAAATTATAAAAAGAGCTTATCAAGAGGGACATTCTATTGGAATTCATGGATATTCACATAAATACTCTGAAATCTATCAGACTGAAAATACATATATGAATAATTTAAACAGTCTACAGGAAAAAATAGAAAAATCTATTGGATTTAAGAGTAGAATAACAAGATTTCCAGGAGGAAGTTCAAATACTATAAGTAAGAAATATAATGTGGGAATTATGAGCAAATTAGTAAAAAAAGTTGAAGCAAATGGATATAAATATTATGACTGGAATATTGATTCTAACGATGCAGGTTCAGCAAAAACATCTGCTAAGGTATATAGTAATGTTACCAAAAATCTTAGCAAAAAAAGGCCAAATGTTGTTTTAATGCATGATTTCTCAAATGGAAAGAAATCATTAAATGCTCTAAGAGACATAATTAAATATGCAAAATCTAATGGATATGTATTTGAAAAGATTACTTATGAAGGAGATTTAGTTGCACATCATAATGTTAATAATTAAATGTGGACAATTAAAAAAAAATATGATATATTATGAAAAATGAAAATGTAAAATAAGAGAAGGAGCGAATTAGGTTGGTAAGAAAGAAGGTATCAGATGATGGCACAACAGAAGAAAAATTAAGATACATAGGTTTAGATTTGAATAGAGTACCAAAAAATATTTTACATACTCATAAATTAAATTTTAAAGTATTAAAAGGATATGATGAAAAGCAACATAGGCAGTATCGATACATAAATGTTAAGGACATTGATATACTTTTGACACCAACAAATAGGCTTAATGAATTAAAGGAAAAATATGAGAAAGCAAGACCTTTATATATGTATTTGGACTCAGGAGATAAAGAAAATATTATAAAACATACAAAATTTATTGAAATGTTACGAAAGGTCGAAATATCAGAAATTGAAGAAGTAGAAAGAGAACAAGAATTACTTTCTAGAAGGATACCATTTCGAGTTAAATATAATAGAAACTATTTGTGGCAAATTTATTATTCAGAATATGCAGACAGATATTTTATGCTTGTTCCAACTGAAGATACTGAATATTCTACTTTTTTCTACTTGCTAAAAAAGAAATTAGAGGATGACGAAGATAATAAAATATTTGTACCAATAAGTTATGTAGATTACTCAACTAAAATATTAAAAAAATCTGAAATTAGGGATTTAGAAAATTATTTATGGCTTTTCACCAAAGATTATCCTTCAATTTATGAAGTCTATGATAGAGAGGGACAAGAAACTTTACAAGTCGTTGGTGAAAGTCAAATATATGGAAAAATAAAAACATTATATAAAGTTATTTTTGAGGACTCAAAAGAAGCTGCTAAATATTATAAACTATTAAAAGCGCTATTTATTTTACAAACAGAATTACCTCATTATTATAAGTTTGACACGAATATTGATAGTGAGGGTACTTTAGAAATGTATTATGATGATACAAAAATTGAATATGAGACTTTGGCAGAATTTGTATTAGAACAATATAAAAAATCGATTTCACTTAAACAAAAAATAGATGAAGAAATTGAATATTTAGATATTAAATTAAGTAGCTTGAAAGAAGAAACTACAAAATTAGAAAGTGATTATTTTGAAAAAGAAAAACAAATTTCAACTTTTTTGGAATGCCGAAAAACATTTTTTGGTAAAATGAAGTATTATTTTAAATTTGGAAATAAATCACAAAAGTTAACAAGAAAAAATATTGAAAATAAAAAAGAAGAAGAAATAAAACCAACCAAAAAGAGTAGTGCTAAAAGAAATAAAATTGAAAATAGAGTATATACTTTAGATGAATTAGTTATGAGCTTCAAAGAGTTAGAAATAATGGAAAATAATGAAAAAAATATTATATTAGATATAAATGCAATTAAACTAAAAAATAAAAATCTAAAGAGAAAGATTGAGAACGCAGCATCTTATATAAAAGAAATAGACAATCATAAGAAAAGTATTTTTGAATTTTGGAAATATTCTAATAAAGATGAGGTAAAAGCTTTAGAAGAAGGTGAAAAAGAAGAATTTAACATTACTGAAATTGAAAAACAGTTTGATTTTAATGAAGATTTTGAAAAATTTGGTGAAAAACTAGATAAAAAGCAGAGAATTAAATTTACTGATTCTGAGTTAGATAGTTCATTTATTATGACAACAGATTTGATAGATTTAGTTAATAAAACATATAAGAAGGAAGCTGTTGCAAAAGATTTTAATGAAACTATAAAAGAACTTTTAGAAAGTCAAAAAAATGCAGATAATAATGATTTTGATGAATTAAATATAGGAAATAGTGATTTAACTCAAGAAAGAGTTATGGGAAGCAAAGTTCATAGAGAAAGACCTAGAAATGAAAATGACATATTAAAAATTAGAAAAGGAACTAAAGGTGTTGATCTAAAAAAAGCAATCGTTAATGTAATAAGGGACCTAAAAAAAGCAATAAAAAAGAATACTTTAGAAGAAGATCTATATGTATATAAGTCTACTTCTGAAGACTTAGATTTTAAAGAATTTCAAACATTTTCATTAAATGAGGAAAGTGAACTAAAAGAGTATTTAAGTAAAAATAGATTAAAACGAAAAAATAATTTATATAGAATAAAATTGACTAAAGGAAGCAACTTTATAGGATTTTCAAATATAGTGTTCTATGATAATAGATATATGACTTTACCAGTAGGAATGAATGAATCTAATAAAATTTTACTAGATTTAGCTAATATGGAATTTAAAGAAACTAATACAAAAACAATTTGTAAAGCATATTTAGATGATAATAAAAATGATTTTTCAAAAATTATAATAAAAGATATTATAATTCATGAACTAGAAATAAATGCAGGGGAGTAACCCTGCATTTTATATTTCCATTTGACTTCCTAAAAAAGTAGCAGCAGATTGTGCAACTTTTTTTTCAACATCATTCATTTTTGTGTTAGATTCTTTAGAAAGTAATATTACAGAACCTATAGTATCACCATTAGAAATAATAGGATAGACAACTTGTGAATTATGAACTTTTTCTTTTTTATCATTTTGAGTAATAGGCATAGCAACATCACTGTTTTCTTTACTAGTATATATTTCTTTATCTTCCATCAATTTTTCTAATTCATCACTTATAGTTTGTTCTAAATATTCTTTTTTAGAACCTCCTGATACAGCTATAACAGTATCTTTATCTGTTATAAAGGCAATATGGCCTGTTGTTTTTGATAATGTTTCGGCATATTCAGTGGCAAATTCTGTAAGTTCTCCTATAGGTGAATACTTTTTTAATATAATACCACCATCTTTGTCTGTAAATATTTCTAAAGGATCTCCTTCTTTGATATGAAGAGTTTTTCTTATTTCTTTGGGAATAACGACTCTTCCTAAGTCATCGATTCTTCGAACTACTCCTGTTGCTTTCATTGATTTCCTCCTTGCATAAAAAATATTTATAAGATTATTATGACAAATTTTGAAAAAAATATACATTTTTATATTTTTTAAAATGAACTTTTTTTGTCGAAAAATATTGAAAACATAAGGGGAATATGATATTATTAAAATAGAGAAAAAGGAGAAAAAACATGTATAAATTAATTAGATTATATAATCAAAATAGAAGGAAATTTTGGAGATTAATTATAACTGTAATTATAATTGTAGCATTAAGTTATTATTTGATAAATATTTTGAGTGACAATTTAAACTCGCAAAGTCAATATATAAATAATTCAGGGGTTGATACAAACACTTTGGAATCAGTTTCTATGCCAAGTCAAAAATCAGCAATTACAGGACAAAATATTACAAGTTCTCAAAGAGAAATCACTATTATAGATAATTTTATAACTTACTGTAATTCTGGAAAAATTGAAGAAGCATATAAGTTATTATCTGAAGATTGTAAAAAAATAATATATCCAAATATAAATGATTTTAAAGAAAAATACTATGATAAAATATTTGGAACTGGTAAAAAAACAGTGGAAATGGAAAACTGGATTGACAATATATACAAAGTAGATTTTTATGAAGATTTTATTTCATCAGGAAGTTATACAGATTCAAGAAAAATACAAGACTATATTACAATAGTAACAGAAGATGATGGTGAGTATAAATTAAACATTAATAAATATTTATGGACAGAAAATATAAATAGAGAAAATAGTCAAAACAATATTTCTTTAAAAGCAATCAAAAAAGAAGTATATATGGACTATGAAATATATACATTAGAAATAAAAAACAATTCTAACAAAGAAATATCATTAGGAGATATTCAGTATATGGATGCTTCATATTTAATAGACAAAAATGATTTACAATATAATGCTAGTGTAACAGAAATAACACCTACAGAAATGTCTTGTGGAGAAGGAGAAACTAAAAACGTTAGTATTAAATATTTAAATAGATATAGCTCAACAAGAGACATTACAGCTATAGTATTTCCAAAAATAATTTTAAATAATTACGTATACAAAATGATTACAAATAAGGATAAATATAATAATTATACACAGATAATAATTAATTTGTAGAAAGGAATATGTATGCCAGAAAATCAAGAAAAGTCAAGTATGCAAGGAAAACAAACAAATCAAAATAATTTGAAAACAAAATCAAGTTTTATTAGAGTAATAATAACTATAATAATACTTGGTTTCATAGTGGTTATTGTAGCTGCTTGCATAAAAAATATATTAAAAAAATATATTTTAGAAGATAGTAGTAATATTCAAAATGTTCCTTCTGCAGTTAGAAATTATACAAATAATACTAAAATTTCTGCAGATGGAAAAGTAGAATTTGAAATGACTCCAGCAGAACTATGGAAAAAACTAAAAGAAGAAAATAGTGATGTATTAAACTTTTTAAGTTCTGCTGAAGAATTAGCTAAATTGATAAATGTGCAGATTGCTGTAGAGTCTTTATATACAGGTAAAGATCCAAAAAATGCAAAGATTGATACTAAAAAACTTTCTGAAAATATTAATTCAAAAGAAGTTCAAGGAATTGTAAAGCTTAAAAGAGCATATAAAGATACCGACAATACTAGTAAAGAAATATATATGGAATATAAATCTCCAGAAGAATTTAAGAAAATAATAGAAAAATATAATTCATCTGGAAAGATTGAAGATAGATTAGAAGCAATGAAATATTTTACACTAGAAAAAAGAACTGTAAGAAATAGATCATCTAATAGTGGTAATTTACCTTCATCAGTGCAAGGATTACTTGTAATAGGAGATTCAATTGCAGGAAGATTAAGAATGAATACTTCAATTGAAGCTGATGGAGCCACTGTTGTATATAAAACTTCTGCAAGTCCAGAATATTTTCTAGGAGAACAAAATTTAGATTATGACAGTAATATAGCACCTGGAACAGGTACTTTTGACATGAATAGAGATTTGGCAGGTATTACAAATCCTACAGGAATATATCTAATATTAGGACAAAACTCTTGTACAAGAGGCAATAGAATGGAAAATATGAATAGATTAGTAGAAAAGCTAATTGAAAAGTATCCAAATATACCAATCTATATAAATTCTGTAATACCTAAAGCTGAAGAAGAAAACTCTACTTATAATACAAATGCAAAATCTATGAATCAAGAATTAAAAGAATATTGTGACAGCTATGAAGGAGTGTATTTTTCAGATATATTAAGTGGGTATAAAGAAAGAGTAAATGAATTTGCAGGAGATGACTCTGGTACAAAAATTCACCCTAATAAAGAAGGTTCTGAAGTAATATATGAAAATCTAAAAAAGAATTTGCAAGAAATATCTAATAATTATTCTAGCAATTCAAATAATAATGCGAATGCATCAAATAGTTCATCAAATGTAGAATATGATCCTAATACTCTACATTGGCCAGTTCCAGATTCTAAAAATGTAATAAGTAAGTTTGGGACTAGAGACTTAAATGTAGATGTTATAAATAATGGAGAACATACAGGTGTTGATATAGGTTCGGGGAATAACGCTTTTGAAGGTGCAGATATTGAAGCTGCTGATTCAGGAATAGTAACTAAAGCAGAGTTTGATTCATTTAATGGTAATTATGTTATCATAAAACATGATAGTGGTATAATATCTTATTATGGACATATGAAAGAATATATAGTAAAAGAAGGAGATTCAGTAAATAGAGGTCAATTGATTGGTTATGTTGGAAAAACAGGATCGGCACAAGGAACAGTACCTCATTTACATTTTCAACTATGTCCGTCAGGAGGAAATATTTATAAAGATTATGTAGATCCTATGACATATCAATATGAATATAATAATTATGGAAATAATGGTGCACAAAGGTCGGGATCAACTTCTCAGTATATAGCAAAAGTAGCGAGATATTATGAAGTTTCAGAAAGAACAATAAATAATGGTACAACAGAAAATCCAAACTATACACATCAAATGACAGAACAAGAAATTGATTATAAATCATATATTAGACCTTATACAATGCCTTTCAATTATTTATGGACGATGCTTGTAACAACTAATGACAAAAAATTTGCATTTGAACTTGCTGATTTAGTATACTCAAGTAAACTAGAAATAACTATTAGAGATAATGAAGTAATTAATACAAATATAAGAAAAGAAGATTATCAAATTAAGAATCACTATGAAACTAAAAATATATATCTAACTGTATCATATAAAGATGATGAAGAAGTAGTGACAGTACCAAGAATTGGACCATATGATGGTGGACAAACAGATATTTATCAACCTTCTGAATCACAAAAATATAATATTACAAATATTAGAATAAATAGATCTGATAATTTAGATATTGGATTAACATTAGCTGATGCATGGTGTGCAAAAACTATTCAGGAATTTGAATATATATATGAAGGAGAAAAACTTATTAGAAATATACCAAAAGAGGTTGATGATGAGGTGACAGATACAGTAAGTACAACAAATGACCTTGCACATTTAGCGGAAAATGTAAGATCTAGCATTGAAAGACAATATAAAAGACAATATGGAGTGGCTAGAGCAAGGGTTTTATCATCAAATACTAAATATGAAAAATCAATAGTAAATAAGATAATAACATTAAGAGATTTTATAGAACAAAGTAAATACAAAAACAAACCATCAGAAACAACAGAAAATATTGATACTAAGACGGGAGAATCAAAATTCACTAAAATTTACAAAAATAATTACAAATCAATAAGTAATATATATGATGAGTGGTTGTTTGAATTTTTAGAATGTAATGAAGATACAAAAGATTTAGTTGATTTAACTAAATATCTTCTACAGAAAGCATCTGGAAAAGATTATGGTGTAGAAGAAGATTTTGATACTATATGGAGCAAATATTTAAATGCTTTAGAAGACTTAGAAGATATAGGAGACTTAGGAGGAAAAAGTGGAATAAGTGGTATTGAAGGACAAATATATGATAATTTACTAGCAAAAGGAATTCCTCCTGTTGGTGTTGCTGCAATTATGGGAAATATTCAACATGAAAGTTCTTTTAAGCCAGATGTGGTGAATTCAATTGGAGCATCAGGATTATGTCAATGGTTAGGTGGAAGATTCAATAATTTAAAGAAATTTGCAGAAAGCCAAGGAAAAAATTGGACAGATGTAGATATTCAAATGGACTTTCTATGGAAAGAATTAAATGAATCAAAAACTAAAGTTAGAGATGTTATATTATCTTCAACAAATGAAAGTGATTTGGAATATGCAACATGGTATTGGGGATCATATTTTGAAATTTATGATAGTGCACAATATGTTGGATTTGAGGGGTCAAAGAATTGGAAAGTTGAAGCATTGAGATATAAATATGCTCAACATTGGTATCAGGAATGGAAGACTCATCATACAACAGGAAAAACATATGCAAGAGCAAGCTTTACAGAAGTAAAAACTCAAGCTCAAGCAGATGCAAGAACAGAAGAATTGAACAAAATGCTAAATACAGTTGTGCATGGAGGATGGAATAATCCAACAGGAGAAAATTTAAGAAGCGGATATATGCAAGGAGGACCATTCCCAGAATATTGGCAACATTCATATATAGTTGGACATGGTGGATATAGTATACAGGAATTTCAATGTACATGGTATGCATATGGAAGAGCAAGTCAATATTTAGCAGAGAGTGGAATAAGAGCAGAAGGATATCCTACATCTTGGGGTAATGGAAAAGATTATTATACAAATAATAGATGGTTTAAGAGTGGAACGACACCTAAAGTGCATTCGTTAGTATCAACAACCGGTTCAGATCCACAATATGGACACGTAGCATTTGTTGAAGGTGTTACATCTGATGGAGTCTGGTTTAGCCATGCTGGAGCAGGAACTAAATGGTATGGAGTTACATTCTATAGTAATGCTATATTAGCAAATACTGTAATAGGATATGTATATCTAGATGAACCTTTAAAATAAGATAGGGGGAAAACGTGAAAAAAATACAAAAATTAATAATAATAGTAATAATAATTATTATAATCATGATTTGTGGAATACTTATTTTACTAAAAAATAGTAATTCATCAAAAAAAGACAGTTCTGAAAACATAGTAACTGAAGACTATGGTGCAGAAGATGGTAAAGAATATGAAATGAATAAAAAGTTTAAAGAAGTATCTGATGTAAATATATATTTTTCAGTTAAAAATATTTTGAGTGAATATGTAACACATTTTGAAAATATTAATAAAGATACAGATGTAGATGTAGGCAGGATGCAAATAACTGAGGAAGAATTGAAAAATGAAATGTATAGTTATTCTTTAAAAGCAATAAATAACACTTTTGATGAAGAATATTTAAAAGATCAAAAGAAAGATGAGAAATCAATTAAAGAATATGTTAGTAAATATAAAAATAATAGTGGAAATGCAAAATATATTATTGAAATTAATGAAATGTACCAGTCTGATATAGATAAAGGAAATGTTGTTTTAGTTTATTCAAAAATAAACAATATAGACTTTAATACTATGCTAAAAATAAACTGGGAAGAAAAAGTGTATTCTGTTTTTTGGGATGATTATCTAGAAAAAAATGATTATACGAAAACAAGAAGTGCTGAAATTAGTCTTTCATCAGAAATAAAGAAAAATGAATATAATTATTTTGTAGTTGCGAACACAGATAAGACATATATATGCATACAATATTTTGAAGATTTA
>OCTW011410995.1_pt1 | contig 11482 bp, 10 predicted proteins | sample 1539671 | NCBI WGS metagenome assembly OCTW01 (sample SAMN02144230, study PRJEB22623) | gut metagenome | biome: sheep rumen | host: Ovis aries | place: New Zealand | reverse complement strand
GAGGAGGATGTAAAAGGCGGGAGAGGTGATCAAGATGAGAGATGAAAGATGAGAGATGAAAGGTCTAAGGGGTGTATGGAGCAAAGACTTCTTTTCCTTTCCTACTTATAGAAGCAGGATTACATGAAAACAGAAACGTCTCCACGTAGGAGCTTTTACAGGCTCGCAGAACGATCATCTGTCAACAATGACTGGGTGAAACAATGGACTATAAGAATTGTGCATGAAACGATGTCCATGTACGAGAAATGATAAATTATTGTCTTCTTATGTATATCATGATACCATGAGGAATAGTGCCTTGCTAATATTTCCCAGTCGAAAATCGGTGCAAAAATAATACTTAAATATGAGATAACCAAATATTATTGGGAATTATATCGATATCATCAATCATCAGCAAGACTCATCTATTTTTAATATGAATAAACCTTCAAAGTCTTCATTATATTAAATGGCGATCAAAGGGTCAGGTTCCTGGCATCGTTGACAAAAGGATATTAAAACTGATATCTTAACTGAACTGTTATTCATTGATAATGATAGAATCTATATGGGTGGCGCGATAACGGGACTATTATTGTTTTATCGTCACACAGAAAGCACGGAAAGCACAGAAATGGTTGGGTCGCCTGCGGCGAGAAATCTTACAAATTTAGTCCAAATCTTACAGAATTATATTTAATGGTCCCGCAGAAATTGCAGAAATTGCAGAAAGCCGTGTAACTGGAATTGGTATCTGTCCCAACAGTATGCTGTGCAAATGCATTTCATTCTCATTTGATTTGACCAGACAATTCCTTACACATTTATGTTGCTTTTCTAGTTCGAGACACCCCTATCCATCTCCTTATATTTCATCTTATACTCTGGCGATGTATAATCTATACACATCTCATATTCTTTTATTCCTTTCTCTTGAGCGATACCGTGTAATCGGGCTTTGTGCTCACCTGATATCTGTTGGCCATAATAAATAGCTACGGGCTTATAATGTATCTCAGAAGGCTTGGTTTCAGTGATATTACGCAGAGTAGCATCAATCAAACGCCATTCCTGTTCATATTCCCAGATAGAAGATTTGTGCAGAGCTATCTTCAGATACGCAGTTATATCAGGATTACTAGCTTTAATACCATATAGCTGAAGGAACGACCATCCCATATACAGAGATACATCCATTCGTTCTTTATCGTATATCACTGGATAAAGCCCAACATTATTGATAGGTTTAGCTAAAGTAGGCCTGAAATCATACTCCAATGCAAAACCCTGATGTGAGTTTGCATAATGGCTCCACATGAGAACAGACTCTATACTCTCACTAAAACAGGCCATCGCTGAATACCTCTTAGCCATTTCTGACAGAATTGGGAAAAAGGTTTCAATGTTATTTATCATCTGGCGTCTGCTTACCTCAATGTTTTCCTTCATAACACTTACATCATCTATCGACAATAATGCATTCTTGAGAAAAGCAATCATATCTCCAGGAATTATTTGCTTCACTTCATCAGGAATATCATTCCCTTTAGCAAACTCCGCTTTCATTGCTTCAAGAGTTTCGCAACTCATAACTGAGTTTACATATGCCTTGATTCCCTCCTGGTCGTACCGTACTAATGTGTCGTAAGGATCATTAAATTTGTCAGCAGTTACCGCATATATAATATCATTCTTGAAAGCTTCAATTTGCATTTCATTACATGAGCGATAACGAAAAAGGCTCCTCGGCATCAATTCGAAAATTGCTTCCGAAACCGGAAACATAATCTTATATAGTTCCTCTGGCGATGTCCCTGCAGGAACTACTATATCTTGAAGCCTTTTTGCGAATTCTGCTCTATTCATAATTCTATCTTAAGGAGCGATCCTGTCACTGCTTTTGCAAGAACCTTTCGATGACCTGTCCTCTGACATCTTCAGATAAAAGCTTTACACTCTTTCTCAGACAATGAGACTCCATATTTAGAACCTACTAATGCTCTAATGTATCTTATCTTTTTGTCCAAATCAAAGGGATTTCCTTTCAATTGATTATAGTCTACCCACGAAGGATGCGATTTGCCGATTTTTACCCAATTAACATTCTTTCCTACCGCTACGGTTATTAGATCTGCAATGTTTTTAAGATTAGCAGTGCATACGATGAAATCGTCATAAGTCATTTTCATAGATGCATCCAATACAGTCCTTTGGCTCTGATAGATAGCAAGGACTTCTGTTTTATGTGCTAACACTTTGGCATAGGCAGCTTTGTATTTTGACGCAGGTAAGTTGTGAGCAACAACATTCCGCCTAATACGATAGTAATCAAATAAATCAAGTTTGAACTGGTCAATTCCAGGTTTTATTCTTCTACCTTTTAATTGCTTTAATATCTGTGTCAGTTTTTCCTTCTTTCCTGCTTTTCTATTTACTTTCAACTTGATATTGAGCATCTTTAGATCAGAAACGAAATCATCAAGGAATGTATCGAAAACGGAAAACGGAAAGATTAAGAAAGAGGAGAATAACTTGTCTTCATAATCTTGTTCCTTGAAACTTCCCAGATTAACACCTGTCAATACTGACTGCTCACGTGTAAAACCTGAGAATGTAATAGAAGGGTCTGTTACTTTTTCTTCATCATAAAGCATCATGAATTTTCGACGAGCACATTCCTGAAACTCTATTATCGAGTCCAACTCACCGCAAATCTTCCACAAATTCTTATTTGACTGTAGATTAAATGATGTTCCTCTATATGTTGTCCTGCTCATAAAACAAATGACTAGCGTATCTTTATACAAGATCGTTTTCAATAAAAACGTTTTGGCTCGATTGTTCTAATACACAAATGGATCCTGCTAGAGGGCTTGTAAGGCACATTATTATACCGTATCTCAGTATCTCTATGAGTGCAGGAAACTGTTAAATGAATCCGAATAGGTTTAATGATTAAACAGATTTATAACCTATGCCTTGTAAAACGCCCAGCGGTAACGTGGATCGTTAGGCAGATTTACGAGATGCTTGTGGAGAAGAGTACCTTCTGGACTATAAATATGTACGTTAGAACAGAATTCTTTCCAAAAAATCAATGCACCTTCATAATATATGTCGAGTTCCTCTTCGGTAAAGAACGGCTTGTTCTTGCTAGAAATATGAAAGCCTTTGCTCTGCAATTCTTTAATTATCCTCCTATGTGAAACATTTTTATTATTCTCGAAATTGAGTTTCAGCGCTTCTGTGGATATTTCTTTCATGGCCTTCTCATCACACATACGCTTATACCAATGAGTGCGTAGCATTTCGTGTGGCATATATTTATTGCCATTTTCTGAATCTGCAAAAATACGATTAGTGACATCATGGCTATGACGGAAAAACACGTAACGTACTTCTGGAAGCTCATTGAAATTCATCTTATCGTCAAGACGGATAAGGAACCCCGACTGATTACCACTTCGCATAAAGGGTTGCTTTCCTATAGTCTCAACTATATAATCACGACCATTTCTATAGGTAAATGCATCAGCCTCTAAATCGTAGTAGTATAAAACTCCGAGTTCATCACCTGTATATTTTTCATAACAATCATTCTCCATGTTAAACCACGTGACGGCAAAGAATTTTGCTACTTCCATATCACTAGTGAGGTCTAACAATGGGGTTCGGTTATAATAGTGCTGGCTCAAACCTGAATAATCTACCCTAAAGCGGAAAAACTCATGAAGAAGGAAGAAACCTTGTTCAAAGAGTTTTACAAGAGGATGTTGACGCAATAACACTTCAAGTTCGTTGATTTGGATAATATCATCCACATATTGGTGTTCAACAACTTTTTTTTCATCGCGAAACAGATTTGGTACACACGGATTGAAAAATCGAGACTGTCCACGGAATAGAAACTTATTGTGAGCAAGAGATGGTTTTATGGAGAACCGAGGCATCTCATGATAATGGCCGGGGCACTGGCTCAACTGGTTGACGACAAAACATGGATCGGCAGATCCATGAAGAGGATAATAGCTGACATTGGCTGAAGCCCAAGGAATACGGAAGTAGCCGTGCTCATAATCAAAAAAGTATTGCTCTGTCGCGATTGTTTGACGGTATGGGTCGGTGTCAAGTCTTTCCTTCTCTATTTTCAGTATATATGAAGCAGCTTCATCAACATTTATAAATGGATTGCTCTTACTACCCGGTTTTCCATCTTCTATGATGGCAAGGGGACGCTTATTGCTTTCTTCACGTAATGCCAACAGTTCTCTACCCCGTTGCAGACTCTCTTTGTCTGTTAGCGTAACAAACAACCGTTGTTCTTTATTGGATAAATCGTAGCCGTACCTTATACAGCAATCTATCCCAAATTCATTCCGAAGCATTTGGAGAGCAGCGTCCCTGTCGACAGGATTAAACCCTAATGTTTTTATCATACTGCCCTTGGCGGGGACATCTATTTGTGGCAAGCCTTTTAAAATACCTAAGGCCATGGCAAAGTCGAAACTGTCCTTGTCTGTTTCGTAAATACAGCGTTTCCCCGACATAAGGTATTGTTGCCAAATTCGAGCCAGTTTGTAACCTGTTGAACGATAAAACGACGGTGCATCTCCAGAGTTGTTGTTAATTGCCTGTGTAAACAACTTCAACACTTGCAGACAGATCAGAATCTTCCTTTTAGCGTAGTCGATGCTGATTATATTAGCCTTTCCGTCAGCGTTGTTAAAAGACACGCCCATCTTCACCTCAGCCCACTGTTCGCTTGGCACTTTGAGAAACTCGAGAGCCTCGGAATAAAAGGCTATGAGCATATCCATCGTTTCCGCATCCGAGAGTGTCGGTTGAGAGGTGGGGTTCATAAAAATGTATTTTTAGGATTGATAGGGGCGATTCATATTGGATAGGGATAAATATCGGCATGTTATCAATTACCGACTTACTCTACCTCCTAATGAATAGGTATTCGTAGTATTTGCAACCTGATCAATGTATCTTGTTTATTCTTTTCTATTTGGCAATGAGTCAACCTTCTCAAAAACTCTTTGACAAGAGGTGCTGCCGTCAAGTGCTCCACAGCCATATCTGTCAAGTCTTTATCCAACTTCTCTATTTTATCTATTGTTTCTTGTTTGATAACACCTGCGGAAAAATCTTGCTCAATGTCTTTCGCATCTTTGCCACACAGCATCATTTTTATCTGATTTAATACACGTTTATCCTCATCTGTAGCATGGGGTAAGATTATCAGAGTTTCCATATAATCCAACAACCCATTTATATGCCTAACAAAGTTGTCATGCCATTCGGCTATGTATTGTTGCTGTGGTGTCATTTAATAAAGCTAATAATGTATTGTATGAATATCACCATTCATTTATTAACCATTCATTAGTCTGCGCGTCTGGCGTATAATTGGCAACAATCGTCTTAGTATACCCTGCTTCCTTCAGTCTTCTAATTATCATTTTCCTCATTTTCTTACACTTGTCCCAATTTTGCAAGAAGAACAGGCGTTCTGTATAAGGCTCAATTTTATACCAGAAGCCATATTCCAGTTTGTCTTCTACTAACAGTTTATGGATTGGATAGAATGCCTTTCGTAAATACATCAGCGACTCTTTATTCTGCCAGTTGAAAGAAAGTCTGTACAGGAATATAAAGAACTGTATAGAATCTTTCTCTGTGAGCACATTATGGAACGGCATCCATATCCTGCTGCCCATATTCTTAACTAAAACACTAAACTCATCTATTGAGTTTATAAGTACACTTGCCACATCAATATTAACGTTTGAGACCTTTGCCAACCAATCCAGAATGACCTCAGGATAGTTTTCAAGTTCTATAGATACGGATTGCTGAGAATGGTGACTCTCCAAGTTCAGATAGGCCAGATACTCGCCCACACAGTTGCTGTCATGTGAGAAAGCCATATGAGCAAGTTCAGTGGCGACAGATACTTCCTGTACAAGCATCGTTTTAAATAACTCTCTCCAGTGCTTAAATAAATCGATCACTTTTATATCTGAGAATACAGATAGAGTAGACTGTATCTCTTCTTTTGAAAAATCTTTCCAAACAATCTGATTGAGGAGTTCTGGACAACTACTAATGATTGTTTGGAAAAAGACCTTATCCGTTTTCCGCAAATCTGCAATCTCCGCATAACTGATATACTGATCAACCTGGTTGATCGTCTGGATGCCCCATTCGTTCAGTGTCTCGGACGTATAAAGGCGCTTTAGCAACTCCAAAAACTGACAGGTTGAAAGGTCGTGTATGCGTTTACCATATTCTACCTGTCCTTCCGTGAAAGATGTTACATCTATCGTAGAGATGGTATATAAGAAATTATTTTCTCCACCAAGATCTCTTGCCAAAGAGGGCTGGAACACAGCCGACTTAAATACCTTTCCTTCTTCTTTATCAGGAAAGGTCTGCGACAAGGTATTTATGATTTCTAGCAGCACTTGCCTTTTCTCATTCTCATCCTCGCAGGTTCTGTTTATAAGGACCACTATCTTCAAGAAACCTGACAGTTTCTCAACGCTGTTGCCCAGTTCATCTTGATAGTGCCGTATCAAACTAGCCAACTGAGGTCTGTTATTAACAACACTCACTCCTACCAACTGCGACCAAGGCGAAGTTGATTTCTTTGACAGATATTTCACAGCATTACCATCATGTGTCACAAACTGGAGTGAGAGATACTGACCTTCATAGGCGCGCGGTGCTGCCGTTCCTGAACATACTGACGTATTCCTAAGTATTTCTGATGGCAAATAGTTATACAATGTCAACAATAGCTCCTGACTTTGCTGTGATGATAAATCTGTTAGTATGAAAGAAGGAGTGATTGACAATAGGTTTTCGTACACCTCTGCTACTATATTCTCATTTATCTCTGACAAATGTGTTGCTGCTTTATTGGAATCTTCAACAAATGCTCGTGGAGTTGAGTAGTTTTCATAATTCTCTGTCAGTGGTATCTCAAAGAGATAAATCAGGTTGCAGAAGTCTGTTATTTTGGCTAAATCATCTTTATGTATCAACAGACTATGTGTCCAAACACATCCAGGGCGTCGCATGGCATCTGCATACCACGTCTTGGCCACAACGTAGTATGGACTTTCATCCAAAGGGTAGGCTGTGATATAATCACGCTCGTTGTTAATACCCACATATTCAGACCAATCGCTAAGCGTAGCAATCTTATCCATGTCGTGGGTAGAAGGCAAGATAATACTCCCTTGGATATAGTTATGTCCAAGTTTGTATCCGTGGAGCATCTGATGCAACTTAATCATAGCTTTTAGTCTTCAAGCAACCAAGCCAGCGGTTTGGTAATATCATAATCCTTATCAGTGCCTGTAGAGATGTAGGCACGCTTTCCTTGGTCTGTTAGTTCGCTGACTGTATCTTCTGTCAAATCTCCTCTCTTCTCATAATCAAGACCCTGTGCACTTACCCCAAAGTAATTAACATTCGAGAAATGAGCCTTTACGAAGTTGTAGAAGAAAAGGTGTTCCTGTTCTATCCATCTTAGAACACTAACCTTCTTATTCATATTTACGTCCCATTTGGAAACACAAAATGCCATTTTGAGATCACCTTTCACCTCATAGATGTATTTAAGGAGTTCAATATTCTGTATCCATGGCTCAATTTCATCGACACTAAAGTATGAACCTGGTTTCTTTTCATCTTCTGTTTCTGCAGCTGTTACTCCTAATTCCTCATTGAACACCTTTTCTCCTGTTGGTGGCAGAAAGAATAGAATTCTGTCACTATCATTTAACCATTTCTCTATCTCAGGCGGCACTTCGTTTTGGAGAATAAGTTTGTAACGTTCACCCTTAAAATCAGGGATAGCTAACTCTATAATCGAACCAGAATCCTTGTGCTTTAAACTAAATTCCAATTCCTTTTCGATATTAGGACTTCGATTCACTGGCTCTTGCTCCAGCCAGTTATTTCCTATAGAATCAAGGTACTGTGTATTGTCAGGACGTTTATTAAACGTAAGCAGATGACCAGAAGTACCAGCCCTTTCAATCACCCAAAAAGCCGCCATATAGGAAGACTTTCCTGTATCTTGTAGTCCTACAACGAGGCATTTCTTTGCTTGGCTCATCTTCATCAGTTTTTAGATAGGTTTTGTATCCAATTATACGATGCAGGAAGGGACTTATGTTTTTTCCTGCAAAACAGTTTAGAAAACAACTTTATCAACTGCTCATTCTCTTCTCCAACCTGTATACCAAGAGAACTGATCTCAAATATGCGATCATCTGAAATGGCCACACACTCTTTGGCAATATTCACGATGGCATTCTTTCGTTTTTCAAAAGCCTTGATGAAAGCTTCTTTCTTCTCTTCTTTAATCTCGCCGTTTTCATCCTTTGCGTGAGCTGTAGCCGCAGATTCTATCATGTCAGTTTTATTAAAAGCAAGATAAACCTCCGCTCCTGATGGAAGCATATCATTATCTTTAAACCGGGACAGTAACGACTGAAAATTCTCTTTATAGGAATTATATGACTTAGCCTTTAGAAGAGGCTCTATATCTGCAAATATAACTAGTTTGTCTGCATACAATACTGCTATTTGCTGTCGAACTATCTCTATGTCAGAAATTGCGTCCCTGTAAATCTCGCCAGACAAGTCTGAGATAACAAACATGTGGGGATTATACCCATGTTCATTTCCCAAAACCACATTAAGTATACTCCCTGCCTTACGTTGTGTTCTTTGTATCACTGACTGTCCGTCCGCAGACAAGAATCGTTGATGAACACGGCGTTCAAAACCTGTAAGTGTATCAGAATCAATAAATGTAATCTTCAGCAATTCTGGCCTCCTGCGGAGAATGGCGAAAAGACTGCCAACAAACGTCGTCTTACCACATTCACTGATTCCCAAAAGAGTTATCAATGTAGGACGCGAGTCTGAAACAAGATTATTGACATCCGCATCTTTTAGTGCATCGTAACGAAAAGAACCTTCGGTATATTCTTGCTCTTGTACATCTGGCTGGACTGGTTTAGCGATTTCCTCTCCAGTACCATCTAATTTCAAACCAACAACTTCTTTACTCATAATTCTCAGTCTTTAAACGCTCATAAAGCAACTCATAGAAAATGGCAATGCAAAAATATTGTGGACTAATACGACGCGAACCTAATTCTTCATAATCATTGGCATATAAATAGCGTCGGAAAACTGACACCATATCTACATCATTATTGACGGAATTTAAGTTCACTCCTATTTTTGACTTGATTTTTGCAAGGCTGATGGCAGTTCCTTTTAGCTCCAGACTCTTAATGGTTTTAACAGGATTTTCTGCCGTAAAGAGCCAGTCTTGTGAAACTATCTCGTCTGCCACTTGATTGGCAAATGCATAGATATCCTGATTATCGGATGGAATGCGGCCAACAAACTTCTTTTTAAACTGTTCGCGGCAATAGTGCTTTGCCAATACCTGTATATCACCAAAAGAATCATCCATATCCATGCCTGTTTCATCCCAATTAGAGTTTTCAAATATCGTTGATGATATTATCTTCTTTCCCTTAAGAGAAGGAATGTTTATATTTTCAGCCCAATAATCCTCAACTACTGCAAAACTGGCGGAATCTATAGTCATAGAAATAATACCGTCGGCATCATCTGTTTTAGCCTTCATAACATTGCGAAGTGCCAAAGGAAACATCACCTTTTTGTCTTCGTCACTGACTATTGAAAGTGCTTCACCAACCACATAACCTGTCAATGCGCGATAAACACGGTTGGGGAATTTATGTCCTGTCTGTGTGTTAATATGTTCTATAAAACCTGTGGCTGGTATATCCAAACAAAGATGTAGTACACAAGCCTCGTACTGTCCAAGATCAATTACCTCCACATACTTTGAGCATGCTTCCGTTAAGGAATCGATAATGCTCTCCTCGTATGGAAAGACTAGAATTTCTGTAAGAATGTTAGCTAAATCTCGTTCCATATCATTCACCATAATTAGTTAACGCAGCACCTATTTGCTCAACAACCTCACTCTTTGAGGCATTTGCCTTGAAAAACAATAGCGCATTTGCATATTCCGGTTTTCTCTCATCATAAAATTTTGCATTAATGTCGCAAATGATCTCCTTGATATGTCCAGAACTAAAGAAACGATATCTAAGGGCATACAACTCATCTGAACTAACTACTACTTCTTTCATTCTCTTTACCTCCTTTTCCTGACTTATAGTTCTAAGTGACTTCTTCTTTAACTCTATCTTTTTCTCATATGAGAAACGTTCGTCTTGATTAAAATGATCTTCATCCCAACTATAACAGATCACTTTCATTTTCAAGATATTTCGTACAATATTCAGTTCAAGGATATTATAAACAGGTGGATATTTATTAGGGTCTCCACCTTTTCCTGGTTGCAGGGAACCTAATTGAAGCCTAACGGGCGATTTCCCATCCTCAGCTTGATAAATTGACTGCGTGTGTACATGACCATATAGTTGAATCTTAAACGTCCTATCAAATTTCAAAGCCTGCTCATTCTCGTTATAAAACCACTTGTGGGGGTGGTGCATCATAGAGATGTTTACAAACGTACTATCAGTAGCTGGGTTATAAGCATATTTTGGTATATAGAGTTTATGCTCTCCATATAGAATATTGTCAGGGTCATTCACATCATTTTCATCACACAACAATGCTGAATTTAAACAATGAAGTTTGATGATATAATCATTAAGAATACCTAAATCTACTTCTTTACGAAAACTTTTATTGTTAAAATTAGAAGATTCTGACAAAATGCACTCTGCAACACCATCAATCGAAGAATGTTTATTTGCAAACTTATGGAAAGCCTTAAATGGAGAATAAATCAACTTTAATATATCTGTTTCATTATGCTTTGCATTATAAATATATTCATCAGCCCTTTTCATATTCAGAAGCGTTGGTCGTAAGTCTAAGCGTGCTCGCTTGTTTATTCCTCTATTGATATCATGGTTCCCTGGAACCACATAGACTTTTGTCTTGGTTTCATCACATTTTAAATGTTTAAAAACACTTTCCAAGAATTTCTCTGCTTTTTCATATTCACTTTCTAGACCCTTGTTTGCGATATCACCACAAATCAATATGTGATCAAGGCCACCTGTTTCACGCACTTCATCCATAGCCTCAATAAAAGCCGTCTCAAGGGAACGATAATCGTTCTCATCGTCCTCACAATGGATAAAATGTATGTCTGAAAGAAGAAGTATTCTTAGCATTTAGAATAAATTATTGAATATGTTTGCTGACAGGGATATTTCCTGTCAAGATTTTAATTCATTATTAATAGCCATTAGGATTCTTGCTTTGCCAAATCCAACTGTCTCGGCACATTTCTTCGATTGCGGATAGGTCAAAGGGAGGATGTGGTCTATCTAGTTCCTGCTTCACCAACAAGACCACGTACCATATTTCTTAACTCCTCTTTATT
>OCTW011479257.1_pt1 | contig 11487 bp, 9 predicted proteins | sample 1539671 | NCBI WGS metagenome assembly OCTW01 (sample SAMN02144230, study PRJEB22623) | gut metagenome | biome: sheep rumen | host: Ovis aries | place: New Zealand | reverse complement strand
ATTATTTCCATTGTAGTCATAATATGCAGCATTAGCGTACTCATCTTCGGGGCTGCCGGCGGTTCGGCAATAGAGTATATCCGCCAGCCTGATTATGTCAAAAGTTCATCTTACGAAGCACACGCCAATCAGATGATGACAGATATATTTGACTACGTGCAGCTTACAGATATATTTGAAGAAAACGGTAAGCTTAATCTGGGACTTATCATAGCTCAGGCAGACGTACAGGGACAAAATGTGTCATACTCTCTTGATTATCTCATTCAGTATGCCAGATCCATGGGCTATTACTTTGATTCATGGAATCATCTAAGGGATGACGGATCACGAACCATTACCAAAGAAGACGATGCATTAAATCATCAGATTCTCGTTCAATACAGAGCTTATTTACCAAATTATAAGCCAACCAGTCCTACAGACGGGCAAATGTCTCTTGGCTCACTTGCTGAAGAGGCACTTACTTATCTGGCAAGATACTATGCAGTTAAAAGTCAGTTTGATAATGAATATACAAATTTCTACTTCAATCTCAAGTACATATCAAAGGGATCTGAAATTGTATTTACAAACGATCCTGAGCGGACTGCCGAAGATATACGAAATCTTCCAAGCTACGCATATGCTGATTCCAATTCGCTTAAGGTATCAACAAACTTTAAAAATCTGCCGAAGAACATTGTGCCTATGATTCAGGCGCGTAATCCCTTTGACACAAACAATGTACAGTATCAGTTTTCTGTTGGTATAGACACAGCATTTCCGAAGGAAGATATTTTTCAGAAAAGCTCAATAGAATATAACAATCAGCGTACAACAAGTATCGCCGGACTCACTGTCCTTGCACTTTCTTCTATCGTTGCTGTCATATCCCTCGGACTTCTCATCGTCTGGACAGGTCACGGCAATGATAAATCGGATAAAAAGATACACCTTTACAACATTGATAACTGTCCTGTTGAGATTATAGTTATAAGCTTCTTTTTATGGGGCTATATAGTAGAGTACTTTTCGCCTCAATTCCTTGAAGCATTGGAAAATGTCATAGGCACCTTTGATGAATGGAGCTTTTGGAGCACATCACTCAGCTTTTTCCTCAAGTATGTAGTATTCGTCCCAATGATTTTTTCTATTATCCGTAACTACAAAGCCGATAGGTTGTGGAAAACTTCACTGCTTAAAAAAATAGTTGATCTCTTTGGTCACTATATTCACAGCGCTGAAAAAACAAATTCCAAGCTTTTCAGCTATATACTTTTTGTGATACCCAACCTTTTTGCAGCAGCAATGATCATCACTCTTTTTGTCCATTTCATTCAGGAAGCAAGTTTAAATGCTTTCATGGCAGCGATATCGATCATGATCATCATCCTGGCCATCGATTTTTATACCTGGCGCATCGCAACAGGTCTCAGTGAAGCTGTAGATGAACAGGTTAAATCGGAACGCCTTAAGGCCGATCTCATAACTAATGTGTCTCACGACCTTAAAACTCCTCTAACTTCAATAATAAGCTACGTTGATCTTTTGAAGCGTGAAGACATTGACAATCCGAGAGTACAGGAATATTTAAAGGTTCTTGATCAAAAATCCACTCGCCTTAAAACACTTACAGAGGATCTTGTCGAAGCAAGTAAAGCAAGCTCCGGCAATGTCAAAATTGATTTTGCCGACATCAACTATAACGAAATTGTTGAGCAGGCACTTGGTGAATTTGAAGACAAAACAAGTGCTTCCAAACTTGAAATGGTTCTTAACTATCCTGATCATCCGGTTATGATAAGTGCAGACGGAAGACATTTATGGCGAGTAATAGAAAATCTGTTAAATAACTGTTGTAAATATGCCTTACGTGGCTCAAGAGTATACGTTGACATCACTGAGGACGAGGAAAACGGTACTGCATCATGTACTATCAAGAACATATCCTCAAGACCTTTAAATATCTCACCGGAAGAACTGACCGAGAGATTTGTAAGAGGTGATGTCAGTCGTACCACCGAGGGTTCCGGTCTTGGTCTGTCTATCGCCAAAAGTCTTACCAGACTCATGAACGGTGAACTCGTAATCTCTATTGACGGAGATTTATACAAGGCATCTATTGTTTTAAAGAAAACTGTTAAAGAAGCAAATGATTCAAAAAACTAACTATTTAAATTTAATAAAAAAAGCAGGCAAAAGAATTCTGATCACCCTTACAGTTTCATTTTCAGCAGCCACTGTCATGGTTCCTTCCTCATCAGTCGAGAAAGCATTCAGCTCTCATGAAATGAAAACGGATGAGTCCTCATACTCATCCGTTTTCAGAGCTTTTTCCGATTCCTTAGGCTTAACATCTATCACAAGCTATGCCGCAACATGGCCTCAGGCGGATTTTAATCTTGCTTCTGATGGAGCAATCCTTATAGATGCAAACTCAGATACTGTACTTTATGAGAAAAACTCAACTGTTGCGTATTATCCTGCATCCATAACCAAGGTATTGACAGCTATCCTTGTACTTGAAAACTGCACTAATCTGGAAGATAAGGTGACCTTTTCTTATGCCGCAGTAAATACCAATCTTGAGCCTAATTCAACCATCATCGGTGCAGTTCCCGGCGATAAACTGTCCGTACGTGATTGTCTCTATGGATTACTGCTTCATTCAGGAAATGATTGTGCCAATGCTCTTGCAGAATATATTGCCGGTTCAAACGAAAAATTCGCAGAGATGATGAATCAGAAGGCAATGGAATTAGGTTGTGTTAATTCACATTTTGTCAATCCATCGGGTCTTAACAATCCTGAACATTACACCTGTGCATATGATTTTGCCAAAATTATGCAGTATGCCATAAAGAATCCTGAGTTCCGGGCTATTGACGCTGTACAGGCTTATACTCATGCACCCATATCAAAATACCCAAATGAGGATGACAGTGAAAACACAGTCTATGCCCATCATCATATGATGAGAAAGAGCTACAAAGAATATTATCCGGGGGTTTTTGCGGGAAAAACAGGTTATACGACACTAGCCGGAAATACACTGGTGACAGCTTGTGAAAAAGATGGCATGACACTTATATGCGTTATATTAAACGGTCACAGCTCTCAGTACGTCGATACCAAGAATCTATTTGATTTCGGATACAATAATTTCAAATCACCGGAAGCTGCAGCTACTGACACAAATCTTGGTAAGCTCAAAAGCAATTTTACTGTTTACGGAATTCCTATTACAGATACACTTGAATTTGGTATAGACCCTGGATATCACCTTACTATTCCATCAACTGCAACCATGGATGATGTTATAAGTTCAGTAAGTTATGATCTAAACGATGATGAAAAGTCAACCGGAGCCTTTGCACGTATTGACTACTCATATGAGGACAGATTTGTCGGACGGGCTTATATAACATTAACAGAACCGGATAAATCATCTTATACACAAGAATCGGGAATAAGCAATCTTAAAAGCTCCGCGAAAGGAGAAAATGAAACGGTTCCTGAAACTATTGAATTTGAAAATACCTTAACCACCGATCCTAATTCTGTTGATGGAAATGCACATATGATTGAAGAAAATCACCCTCCTGTCACAATCAATACAGAAAACGGACTTATCGAGGTACCTAAGCCTATTAAGAATCTGCTTATCATACTTGGTTGCATCGGTCTAGTCTCCGTAACCTGCTTTGGCATATACCGCCTTTTTGAACATCGTGAGAAATTCATTCATACCCAAAGACGCAAACGCATGTTGAGACACACCCGTGACCTGACACGCTCACAGAAAATCAAACGTGATCTTCTTCTAAACAGTCGTTCCAGAAAACGCAACAAACGGAAATAGTAAATCGCCCAAACGTTCAAAAGCGTGCAGTTTTCGATTAAAACTGCACGCTTTTTTATATTGAATCGTTCAAAATGCACCATATCACGCACCACAAGGCTCATTTAGGCCTGTTTAAGCCTCCATGCGTCCAATTATTACCCCTCCATGTTCACTAAGCCATTTACGTCTCTTTTTATAATCCGGCAAAACTTTTTCCACCTCTGACCAGAATCTGTAGGAGTGATTCATCTCTTTTCTATGGCATAACTCATGAACTATAACATAATCTATTATCTCCGGAGGAGTAAGCATGAGAAGACAATTAAAATTGAGGTTGCCCTTTGCACTGCAGCTCCCCCATCTGGTTTTTTGGTTCCTTATAGTGATTCTTCCGTACCTGACTCCAACTTTTTCGGCAAAGAATTCCACACGTTCAGGTATATACTCCACAGCTCTATCGCCCAATTCACTCAGCTCATCACTGGTTAATGGATCAAGCGATTCTGCTGACTGACGTTCTTTATTGACTTTGTCCACATGTTCTTTTATCCATTTTGCCCGTTTCTGTAAAATCTCTCTGATTTCTTCATCGGTAGTCCTAAAAGGAACTTTGATTATCACCTGTGCTTTACTATTTACTGTAATTACGACTGATTTTCTTTTACATCTTTGAATTTCTATTTGCATATTAACCTTAATATCATTTTTGATAATGTCCAAAACCACACATTTGTGAAGCTGATCTCTTCATAATATTAACACGGTAAGTTATTTATTGCATCTTATCTAGTATGCTTTCCATGTTTCAACTATATATTCTCATACTTCTTTACATACAATAAAAAACGCTCGAATCGGGAATTCACCCAATCCGAACGCCTTTAGCAGTTTGATACAGATTACTCTACAATAAAATCCTTAAGAGAGCTCTTTACATCAGCAAGATTTTCTGTTCTGAACTTGAGACTGAGAACCTTACCGAGACCCATATATATAATCCCAAGCAAAGACTTGGCATCAACGATTTTTGAACCCTGTACAAGATCAACGTCAAATGGCAATCTTGATGTTAATGCCACAAAATCACCTACTGCCTCACGAGTTGGAATCATAATGCTTAATTCACTCACCGACTTTTCCTCCTTAAATCACTATTAAAAAGAAATTATTTTAATTACCCAGTTGATTAAACATATTTCTTATGTTTAATTATGATAACCTATGGTTATCAATCCATCGTTTTGCAGAATGTTACCACTACACTTTTTAAAAATCAATTGTTTATAGGGTTTTTTAATAATTTTGTGTTATTTATACAGAATTGTTATTATCTCATCATAAATTTTTATTAGCATTGAATAATGAACACATGCAGTAAAATGTGTTCATTATTATCACTTTCGGCTATAATATATTCACTTTTTTTCATAACCATCAAAAATATCATTATATTTTCAATTCATTTTATCAATCTTATAAAGACTATAAGTAAACAATTCGAATAGTTTACCTTGGTTTACAAAACATATTCCATGTCATGCCAATGACTTCCTCCCCATATTGAGTCTCCATATCCAAGGTCCTCATATCCGAATCCTTCGTAAAACTCCACCATATGATCATGGCATGTGAGTATAAGTTTCTCCTTATTATTCCTCTCAGCTATATCTATATAATGGTCCATAATTGCTGTTGCAAGACCATTGTGACGATATTCAGGCAAAACATCCAAACCTAAAAGCATTATGTTTTTCCCATTTTTATCATGCAGCTCTGCATTACTGAAAAACTCATCTCTGAATTTGTCTTCGTTTGTAGCAATTCCATTCAGAAATCCTGCCATTTTATGATTCACTTTATCAAATGCTATTAAAAATGTTTCAGGTGCTATTTCTGCACGCTTTACCATCATTTCCTTTGTGCAGGCTTCATTTGGTGGGAAACATACAGCTTCAATCCTGGCCGCTTCCAAAGCTTCATCTTTATTTATCGTTCTGAATTCGAATCTTTTAAAATTAAACATAATAAACTCCATCCTCTCATATAACAATAACTATCATAATACACTTTATCATGGCAACTGTCATATTATTCATAATAGTTCAGCTTTGATTATTTGTTTTATGCTAAATTACATTTTTTGTTAGATGAATATTTTTATTTTTGTGCAACTATTGGCCAATTTTTAAAAAATATGGTGACTTTTTAAGAAATAGTGCTATAATCACTACTTGTATATAGAGTGTTTAAGTGATGCCGATATGTTCTAGGTAAACATTTAGAACAATTGTGGGTACGGCATATATATTCAGCTCTTTGATAACTGAATAAGGAGGGATAACGATGGATAGAATTTATAAGGTTCTGTCACAGCTTAAAGGTGACCATCAGATAAGCGTTTATCGCATGAATTCCAAATTAGATATCGAGATGACAAATACATCTGTTGATTCTTTTCTTGGTATGATTACAAACGGTTATATGGATCCTAATCAGGTTGTAGAAATTAAGTGTGACAAGAATATCATTTTTACAGTATGATTTTTCTCATTTCAATCATTTCAAAAGCCATGGCTTATTTTTTTCTATTAAAAAACCTGAATCGGAATTATCCGGTTCAGGTTTTTGTTTTATATTCAACTCTATACTCTTTAACTTTAAAGAACTACCCCATCCTTAAATATCGAGATTTCTCTAAATCCATGTTTTTCGGCCTGCGTTTGTTTTCCTGACGCTATTTCCTTTACAAAATCAAACAGACGACGTCCGGCATCATCTATTGACTCTCCCTGAGAAGCTACAGGACCTGCATTAAAATCAATCCAGTTTTTCTTCATACCGGCAAGCTTATCATTTGTAGCTATCTTTGCAACTGGTGCTGGTGCTCCAAACGGTGTTCCTCTTCCTGTTGTAAAAAGAATCACCGTGCATCCGGCAGCTGTAAGATTGGTACTTGATACAAGGTCATTTCCAGGTCCATACAGAAGATTCAAGCCCTTAGTATGTACAGGCTCTGCATAAGCCAAAACATCAGATATAGCTGCTTTTCCGCCTTTCTGCACACATCCGCAAGACTTATCCTCAAGGGTTGTAATACCGCCCTGTTTATTTCCAGGTGACGGATTGTCATAAACAACTTCATTATGGCTTATGAAATAGTCCTTAAATCCATTAAGCATATCAGAAGCTTTTTCAAATACTTCCTTGTTGATACACCTATCCATAAGCATGCTTTCAGCTCCGAACATCTCCGGAACCTCTGTAAGGATAGTTGTACCCCCCTGAGCTACCACCATGTCAGACACGCGTCCTACTGTAGGGTTTGCAGTGATACCTGAAAGTCCGTCAGAACCTCCGCACTTCATACCCAAAACAAGCTTATCTATGCCGACTGTTTCTCTTTTAAACTTTCCTGCATATTCGGCAAGCTCGTGCAGAAGCTTAGACCCTTCTTCAAACTCATCCTCAACTTCCTGACATGTAAGGAACTTTACTCTTTCAGGATCATATTCTCCAAGCTCCTCTAGGAACTGATCATGAGTAAGGTTTTCACAGCCAAGAGATAATACAAGCACTGCACCTGCATTAGCATGACGAACCAGATCAGCAAGAACTTTTCTGGTCTGTGCATGATCCCCACCTGTCTGAGAGCAGCCAAATGGATGTGTATAAGTATACAAACCATCAATCGTTCCCTTAACGATATCCTGATTCATCTCCACAAGATGCTTGGCAACATCATTAACACATCCTACGGTAGGAATGATCCATATCTCATTACGAGTACCGACCTTGCCATCCGGACGTACATATCCCTCAAATGTCTCAACCGGCATTTCTTTCTTCTCAGGCACTGCCGGATTGTAGGTGTAAACCACCTCTCCACTTAAGTTGGTCTTCATATCATGTGTATGTACCCACTGTCCAACTTTAATATCTTCTGTTGCATGTCCGATGGATACACCATACTTTATAACCTGTTCTGATGCCTTGATAGGCTTAACAGCCACCTTATGTCCCTGTGGAATATCCTCAATTGCTGTAATATCAATATCGTCAACCTTAATTTCATCACCCTTAGCAATTGGTGAAATTGCAACAACTACATTATCTTCCGTATTGATATGTACTACTTGTGCTCTAGCCATATTACTGTTTACCTAAAGTAGGTTCCTTTCCTATATATATCAGCATTCCCGTAAGGGGGAATGCTGATGTCAGATGGTATCTGTAATTTAAAGAACAGAAGCATATGCAGCCTTGGCTCCCTGCTCCTTGATAAGAGTAACATTCTTTACTGTTACCTCTTCAAAATCCAAAACCTTTGTAAGATCCTGGCCCCAGAAATCTTCATTTGTCATAACTGCGTGTACAAGAGTCTTAACGTCATCGTCCTTGTGTGCGAAGTAGAAGTCAAGAACTTCCTTATCGTCCTGAATCTTATACTCATTTCCTGCAGGACGCTTGCAGATAAGTCCATCCTCCTCACGACGCTGTACATCATTGCTATAGAATGCGATATATGCTGCAAAGCTCATTGCAAGAACCTGAGGAAGCTTACCAAACTTTTCAGTATACTCAAGGAATGATGGCATATTTCTTGCCTTCCACTTAGATGTTGAATTAAGAGAAATGCTCATGAGCTGGTGATCAACGAACGGATTGTTGAAACGATCCTCAACTGCTGATGCAAATTTCTCACAATCATCCTTGTCAAGAGGAAGGATAGGAATGATCTCATCCTGAAGCATCTTATTCATATAATTCTTTACAACATCATCATGCATACAGTCACGAACGATATCGAAACCTGCAAGGTATGCACCAAGTACGAAACCAGTGTGAGCTCCGTTAAGGATACGAACCTTTCTCTTCTTATATGGAGCAACCTCAGGAACTACATGAACATTCACTCCTGCCTTCTTAAATGGAAGCTTATCCTCGAGCTCCTTTGGCCCCTCAATATACCATACACCAAATACCTCACCTACATCAGTAAGTGGATCTGTATAGCCATTCTCCTCATCAAGCTGAGCAACTTCCTTAGGATCACGAATACGGCCAGGAACGATTCTGTCTACGAGTGTTGAGCAGAAAAGAACCTCATCATTTACCCACTTCTTGAAATCATCGCCAAGATTCCACTCATCAATATGACGGTTAACAATCTTCTTGAGCTCCTGTCCGTTAGCATCGATAAGCTCACATGAGAGAACAACAAGTCCACCCTTGCCAGCTTTGAATCTCTCATAGAGAACCCTTGTCATCTTTCCAGGGAAAGAAACAGGTGGCTCCTGATCGAACTTTGTTTCCGGATCATATACGATACCGGCCTCAGTTGTGTTTGAAACGATGTACTCAAGATCATCTGACTTGGCAAGATCAAGAAGTGCCTTGAAGCCTTCCTCTGTATATGGATTGATACAATCCTTTACAGCAGAAATGACTCTCTTGTTGTTTACCTTCTGTCCGTTCTCTGAACCACGAAGATAGAGTGTGTAGAGACCCTCCTGTGAGTTAACATACTCTGTAAGACCCTGAGCTATAGGCTGAACAAGTGTAATCTTACCGTTCCATCCTGCTTTCTCGTTAGACATATCAAAGAAATAATCAACGAATGCTCTTAAGAAGTTTCCTTCTCCGAACTGCATAACCTTAACCGGTGCATCCTTAAGGATATAACCCTGATAACCAGACTTCTCAAGTACCTGATAGTTTAACTTTTCCATTTGAACTTGCCCCTTTCAAACAAATAAAATTTAAAAAATAACATTATTGTAAATGCTTACATTTTTAATTTCAGTATGCTTCCAAATTCTTTGTAAGCGCTTACATTTAATATATTCTGTTTACCTGATTATGTCAATTAGTAATTTTCAATATTAATAGACAATATTTTTTAGCACTATTCCTAAAGCCTTGGTTTACACTTTTTTCTGCGTATATTCCTATTATTTTACATACAAACAAAAAGTGTAGCTGATGACCATAACACATCAGCTACACTACGCAACTCGTTATCTATGATTATTCTTTTTAAAATGCTTAGGATCTATCTCCGGTATCATTTCATCTATAATCGTTGACATCATGGAATCCAGTCTTTCAATATCTTCCTTTGAAAATCTTTCTTCACATCTTTCAACTATCTTTCCCAAAAACTCATAGCTGTTCTTATAATAAGCATTAAGCTTATCAGTTGCACGAAGAAAATACTCTCTATGATCTTCCTCTGACTGTACTTTTTCTATATATCCCTTTTGTACCAAAGCATTGACCTTGTAAGCAGCGTTAGGTGCTGAGATTCCCATCATCTTGGCAAATTCAGCCACCGTCGGTTCCCCAAGAGCCTTAATGCATTCAAGGCTGAAAGCTTCTACTGACGTAAGAGAATCATCAAAAGAATTTTCCTTTGCAAAAACCTGCATATAAAAGTGTACTCTGAATCTGTTATATAATCCTTCAAATGTCTTACCTATCATTTCAATTATCCTTAAACTAATCTATCCAGAATGCATCCTGTGCATATCCGCCTTTTCATTATAACATATACACTTAATATATATAAGTCCATCATCGGCAATTTTAAAATGTCTTCTCCTTCAGGGGGTTATGCTTTTTAATATACTATTGCCTAAAAAAGGTACCAAGCCACTGAAAGTGATTTGGTACCTGAAATTTTACTATCCGTATAGTTATAATCACTATTATTGAACTGCAAATGTAAGCTCCGCAACAACCGCAGTTTTACCGTTTACCGTTGCAGTTGCAGTGCCCATACCAACAGGCCCATGCATTCTTGTAAGCTCACAATGAAGTTCCAATACATCTCCCGGTCTTACCTGACGCTTAAAACGTGCATTTTTTATGCCACCAAAAAGTGCAATTTTTCCCTTATTTTCAGGCATGCTGAGTAGTGCAACTGCACCTGTCTGTGCCAATGCCTCTATTATAAGTACACCCGGCATGACCGGATATTCAGGAAAATGCCCTTGGAAGAACGGCTCATTTACTGTTACGCATTTTTTGGCAGTTGCAAACTGTCCCGGCTCATAGTCATCAACCTGATCAATAAGTAAAAACGGATATCTGTGTGGAATGATTTTCTTGATCTCTTCTATATTTAAGGCTTTTGGAGTTCTATTCTCTGAAATCTCCTCTGCATTCTTTAATTCTTCCATCGCTTCCTCGCTTTTTGTTTTAATTTTTTCCAATACGCGCTTGGAGGTCATCTAACAAAATATGTTGATTTTATATATTTCATTAAATCTTTGCGAAAATAATACATGCATTATGGCCGCCAAATCCAAGTGAATTACTGAGTGCGTACTTAAGTTCTTTTTCTCTTCCTTCATTTGGAACGATATCGAGATCACACTCAGGATCCGGAGTCTTATAGTTTATTGTTGCCGGAATATAGTCTTCCTCAAGTGCCTTGACACAGAAAACAGCTTCAACTCCTCCTGCTGCTCCAAGAAGATGGCCTGTCATTGACTTTGTAGATGAAACAGGAATTTTGTAAGCATCATCACCAAATACTGCCTTGATAGCCTTTGTTTCACACGAATCATTAAGATGTGTGGATGTACCATGAGCATTAATATAAGAAATCTGTGACGGATCAATTCCGGCATCTTTAATGGCAAGACGCATACATTCTG
>OCTW011614420.1_pt1 | contig 11491 bp, 8 predicted proteins | sample 1539671 | NCBI WGS metagenome assembly OCTW01 (sample SAMN02144230, study PRJEB22623) | gut metagenome | biome: sheep rumen | host: Ovis aries | place: New Zealand | reverse complement strand
CGCGGGGCAAGCTCCGCTTCGCAAAAATTCATCCTCGCACCGCGCATGTCGCTGCTGCGGATTTGAATCAGGGGGAAGAATCCCCCTGATCACCCCCTCTTAAAGTTGCTTTCCAGTATGGTTCTTTTGAGCAATGATGTTTAAATATGTTTTTTGAATGGAGGTCTTATCTATGAAGGTAATTCTGCTGACGGATATCAAGGGAATGGGCAAGAAGGACGACATCGTGAATGTTTCGGACGGGTATGCCCGGAACTTCCTGTTTCCCAGGAAGGCCGCGGTGGAAGCGACGGCTGGGGCGTCCAAGGAGATTGAGCGCAAGCGGGCGGCGGAGCGTCAGCGCGAGGCGGAAGCCCGCGCCGCGGCCGAGCAGAAGGCCCGGGAGCTCAAGGACAAGGTGGTCATCGTCAACGCCAAGTGCGGCGACAAGGGCCGTCTGTACGGCTCCGTGACCAGCGCGGAAATTGCCGCCTCCCTCAAGGAGCAGTACGGCCTGGATCTGGACAAGCGCAAGATCGACCTGAAGGATCCGATCCGCGCTTCCGGCGACGTCCCGGTGACCCTTCGCCTCTATCCCCAGGTGACGACGAAGGTCACCGTCCGCGTGGTGGGCGTCAACCAGTGAATGGGAGGGGGAATCCCGGCCAGGGTCTGCCGACCCGTTCTCGCTGAAAACAGTCCACCGGACTGTTTTCCGGGCGCTGCGAACCCCCTCCAACGCTGCCCCCTGGGCGGATTTGCCTTTCGCTTCGCTCACGGGCGGCAAATCCGTAAGGAATGTTTTCCTGACAGAAAAACCCGCCCATACCGGCAAAGCCGGTATGTATGATCCTGCATGAGGGTGTGCCCCCTCATGCTCCCCTTTTCAGCTGACAACAAATCCTGTTCGTCTCAAGCGCCTCTCCGGGGTGCCTGCGGCATCCGCCGGCTGAACCGGCGGACATCAGCTTGAGCCGACAGTCTTTGTTTCTGGCCGTTGCATCCTTGGATGTGGCGGCCATGAGGAACGTGCTTTGACAGGTGCAGGAAGCAAAAACACATGAGTGAACAGATCGTTCGGGATTTCAGTCCTGTTCCTCCGCAGAGCCTGGAGGCGGAGCGGTCCGTGCTGGGCGCTTTGCTGCAGGATCCTTTTGTGGTGGGTCCTTCGCTGGAGGTTCTGACGGCGGAGGATTTTTTCGCGCCGCAAAATCAGGCGGTTTATGAGGCGATCCGTGCCGTCAGCAACCGGGGGAGCGCCGTCGACCTGATTACGGTGGACGAGGAACTGAGCCGGGTGGGCAAGCTGGACGGCATTGGCGGGTCGGACTACCTGATGCGGATGATGCAGGACGTGCCCACCACCGCCAACACCACCTACTATATCTCCATCCTCAAGGAGAAGGCCGTCCTGCGCCGTCTGATCCGCGCCACAGCGGAGATTTCCCGCATGAGCTACCAGCAGCAGGTGCCGCTGGACAGCATCCTGGAGCAGAGTGAGAAGATGATCTTCGACATCACCATGCGCCAGGGATCGGGAACGGAGCTGGAGCACGGCCAGGAGATCCTGACCAGGACCTTTGAGCAGATCGGCGACCTGGCCCGGCTCAAGGGAAAGATCGCAGGCGTGCCCACGGGCTTCCGGGACCTGGACGCCTGCCTGACCGGCCTGCACGGGGGCGAACTCGTCCTGGTGGGGGCCCGTCCTTCCATGGGCAAAACCAGCTTCGCCATCAACATCGCCGCCCACGCCGCCAAGCAGGGCTACACGGTGGCCATCTTCTCCCTGGAAATGCCCAAGGAGCAGATCATGCTGCGTATTCTCTGCGGGGAGGCCCGGGTGAACATGCAGGCCGTCCGTTCCGGCACCCTCAAGGACAGGGACTGGGAAAACCTGAGCCTGGTGCTGCCCAAGCTGGCCGGGGAAGACCTGTATATCGACGATACGGCAGGCATCACACCGTCCCAGGTACGTTCCCGCTGCCGCAGGCTCATGCTGGACAAGAAGCTGGACCTGATCGTGATCGACTATCTGCAGCTGATGACGGCGGACGGCCGCAACGAGAACCGCCAGCTGGAGGTCAGCGAGATTTCCCGCCGCCTCAAGGCCATCGCCCTGGAACTGAAGGTACCGCTGCTGGCCTGCGCCCAGCTGTCCCGCGCCAACATGCAGCGCTCCGACAAGCGCCCCATGCTGTCCGACCTGCGCGACTCCGGCTCCATCGAGCAGGATGCCGACGTGGTCATGTTCCTCCACCGTCCCAATTATTATGAAGAAAACGCCACGGAGGAGCAGAAGAACCTCGCGGAGGTCATCGTCGCCAAACAGCGCAACGGCCCGCTGGACACCATCAAGCTCAACTGGCTGAGCGAATGCACGATGTTCACGGACAGAAAAATCGCGGGATCAGAGTGAAGAGTGGAGAGTTTTCGCGGCCTCCGGCCGCAGAGTGAAGATGATATGGTCTTCATCGCATATGAAAACAAAATCTGCTCTTCACTCTTCACTCTCCACTCTTCACTCTCGAAATAAAGTTTTCTTGTTTTCTTATTTCTGTTTTTTGAAGGAGCTCTATTATGACCCAGCCTGCTGTACTTTCCCTGACGAAGGATACGAAATTCACCGGTTTTCTGATGGTCCGCATGGCGGAGCAGCGTCAGTCCTCCAAGGGGGACAAATACCTGGACATGACGCTGGGAGACGCCACTGGGGACCTGAACGCCAAGGTATGGGACGGGAAAGCGGAGCCGCCCCAGACCGGCTCGGTGATCAAGATACGCGCCACCGTCCAGGAGTACAACGGCAGGCTGCAGTTCAGGGTGGAGCAGATGCGCAAGCCCATGTCCGAAGACGACGTCGACATGACCCAGCTGACCCTCTGCGCCCCGGAAAAGCCGGAAGACATGTTTCAGAAGATCCAGGACACCATCGACGCCATGCACACCGAGGACCTTCAGAAGATCCTGCGGGAGCTGATCAGCGCCTGCCGGGAAAAGCTGATGTACTACCCCGCCGCCCAGCGCCTGCACCACGCGGAGCGCAGCGGCCTGCTCCATCACACCACCTCGATGCTGAAAACGGCGGACGCCATTCTTTCCGTCTATCCCTTTCTGAACGGGGACCTGCTGCGGGCCGGCGTCATCGCCCACGACCTGAGCAAGACGACGGAAATGCTCAGCGACGAGAGCGGCAGCGTCCGCGACTATTCCACGGAAGGACTGCTGCTGGGCCACCTGGTGCAGGGCGTTTCGGAGGTCCGCGCCGCGGCCGACCGGGCCGGGGTCACGGGGGAATATGTGCTGCTTTTGTCCCACATGGTGATCTCCCACCACGGCACCGCGGAGTTCGGCAGCCCCCGGCCGCCCATGTTCCCGGAGGCCGAGGTCCTGCATATGATCGACGACCTGGACGCCAAGATGAACGAGATGGAAGCCGTCATGAAGCGGACCCCGCCGGGGGTCTTCAGCGAAAAAATCTGGTCGCTGGACCGCCGGCTCTATCACCCCGTCTATCAGACTGAGGAGCCGGAAGCGGAAGAATCCCAGCCGCCGGAAAAACCGGAAAGGCCGGAAAAACCGGCTTTCCCCGGCTATCGCCGCGCGGATGCCGATACGGCGTATCAGGGTTTGCTGTAAGGAGCTGTAAAGAAAAGGAAAGGAGTTTCGCCATGATGAAGAAGACTGTATGCTGGATGCTGCTCGCTGTCCTGCTCGTGCTCCCCTTTGCCGCGCTGGCGGAAGGGACGGTCTGGCAGGAAGGAACGACGGAAACCTTCACCGCTTCGGGCGGGATCAGCGCCGAACAGGCCCTGCAGGGCTACATCGACCGCGCCTTCGGCCTGTCTTCCGGCATCGTGCCCAGGGCGGAACCCCGGGAAAGCCTGCTGAAAGGGAAAGAAGAGAACCTGTATAGATACCTTGTGACGGAAATTCAAAAGGTCGCAAGTGGGGAAAGAACGTCAACGGAGTTCATAATTCCTTGTACGCAGTTATCATATCAATCATCCTACACAGCAAAGGACCTTGGTATTACTGCTATAACCAATAATGGCTCCATTACTGAAGAAGCTCGGAATGCAGTTCGGAATCTTATAGATGTCAGTATTGTGCATGATGCACTTTTGGCTGATTTTCCATATGATCTGTATTGGTATGATAAAACGAATGGTTATCGGACAAACGTTTCATACAGCTATTATGATGATGCGATCATCTTCCCAGAAGGTTCTTGCCTGACAGTAAGGTTTTCTGTCGCACAAGAGTATGCCTCGTCAACATATACTATAAATGATTCTCTTCCTGCCGCAATCCAGACCGCTGCGCAAAACGTGAAGACCATTGTGCAAGATAATAAAGGAAATTCTGATATAGAGAAGCTGATCACCTATAAAAAGGAGATCTGCAATCGGGTTGAATATAACGACCCGGCTGCGGCGGGCGGCATTGCCTATGGCAACCCCTGGCAGCTGATTTGGGTGTTCGACGACGATCCGGCGACCACGGTGGTCTGCGAGGGCTATTCCAAGGCCTTCAAATATCTCTGCGATCTGTCAGAGTTCCAGACAAAGCTGACGGTTTCGCTGATGTCCGGAGGTATGTGGGTGGACGATAAAGAAGCCGGGCCTCACATGTGGAACCTGGTAGCGATGGGGAACGGTAAGAACTACCTGGTGGACGTAACGAACTGTGACGGAAATTCCATTGGCGCTCCTGACCTGCTGTTTATGAAAGGATACACCGTCCATCCCGATTCAAGGACTTATGGTTATGACGTGGGCCATGGAACGATGGTTTATTATTCTTACGATAGCGACACCCTAAATCTGTATTCAGCCGAAGAGCTTGCCGCCCACGGGGAGGCTTTTGACCCGGCTTCCTATCCCGCCGCGAACCTGTACGGCTACACGCTGACCATCCCGGAGGACACGGTCTACATCGACAGCCAGGCCTTCGCGGACCTGGGCGAGCCGGTCAATATCCTGATCCGGCGGAGCGACGTCACCATCGCCGACGACGCGTTTTCGGGCAGTGAGGTCATCCTGATCGGCCCTGCCGAGCTCAAAACCTGGGCCGATCAGCAGGGTATTCCCTTTGTACTGATCAGCGACCTCCCCGAATAATGTAAAAAGAAGCGAAATACTTGACGAAAAGATTAAGAATTGTTACAATATGATGAAGAACCGAACCGATGCCGTTTTCCTGCTTTCCGGTTCTCTCAGAAAGGTAAAAGTTGAACGGCCAAGGAGGCTTTCGTCATGAAAAAAACAGCAGCGTTGCTTTCCCTTTTGCTCTGTGTGAGCCTGCTGCTTTCCGGCTGCGCGCGGGAGCAGGTGGTTTATCAGGAGGTGTCCGTGGCCCAGCCCACGGCGGTCCGCCAGCAGGACATTTTCAATACGGCGACGGAAGCGCCGGCCGCCCCGGTCATTTCCTTCCCGGAGGAGTCGGAGGAGCCTGAGCAGCCGGCCCAGAGCTACACGCAGGCGGCCGCCGTTCCGCAGCCGGTGGAGCAGAGCCGGTACGCCGGTTCCACGCCCATCCCGCTGAACCCGGTGGACATGCCCACCCCCACGCCCCGGCCCGATGTCACCTTTGAGTATGAAACCTATCAGGCGGCCATCGGTTACAGCTTCGAGGCGCCGGCCGGCTGGGAAATCACCACGGACGACAGCACCACCTTCGTCCTGACCGACCCGGAGACCCGCGACGGGGTCAACGGCCAGATCACCATCACGGTGCAGAAGGTGGACAGCGGTTACCGGGTGAACCAGCTGAGGACCGAGCTCAATAACCAGCTCAGCGAGATCAAGCGCAACTACGTCGAGTTCAGCCAGGCCACCATGACCGGCCGCCCCCTGCTCAAGTACGACGGGTATTACAATACCTACCGCGGCGTCACTTATGACGGGATCATCGTGCGCGGACTGATGCACATGTGTCTGGCGGAGCGGCGCATCGTCACCCTGTCCTTCAGGGCGTCCGGCTGGTACAACACCAGCTATACCCGGGTGTACAACCGGATCAAGAATACGATCAAATAACGGCGAAAAGCCGATGGCGCCGCTGACGGGCCCCGGGCCGGGCTGGAAATTCCTGTGCCCGTGCCGCCCGTCCGTGGCGCCTTTTTCACTGGAGGATGTTGTCAAGTGTTCCGGCGTGCTTTCAGCCTTTTTGTTATCTTCTGTTTTTTATGCGGTCTGTGTGCTTTGTCTCCTGTCCGGGCATACGCGGAGGGCTACGAGCCCCTGCCGGAACTGCTGATCTTTCAGCAGCAGAACGTGCAGAAGGACCTCGGCGCCCAGCGGAAGGAATGCCGCACCTACCCCAAAACCGCCAACGAGCAGGTGAATGAGCAGGTCCGTCAGGCGGTGGACCTATTGGCGGACGAAACGTTCAACCACCTGCCCAAGCACGGGGGAGAGGTGATGACCTGGGCGGACACGGGGGCCTCCGTCACCGTCACCGGTACGAAGCTGGCCTCCTTCCTGATCCTCTCCCATGTGATCCACGAGCGGGAGCAGACCTATGTCTCCTTTAGGACCATGACCTTCGACCTGGAGGGGGGGCGGGAAATCACCCTGAACAACCTGCTCGCCCCGGAAGCGGGGGAGCTGATCCGGGCGGCGATCCGGGACCAGCTGCGAGCCTACTTCCCCGGATCCCGGGCGGACGAAAGGGCGCTGAAAAAGCTGGCGGATGGTTACGAAACTGCGCCCTTTACCCTGACGCCGGCATACCTGATGTTCCATTTCCGGGCGGACGCCCTGTATTCCGGACACAATACGCTGATGCACGTGTGGATCCCCTATTCCTGGCTGACGGACTGGATGACCGGCTTTGCCAGAGAACAGACGGACAACAGCCGCTACCTCCTGGCCGCCCCGACCTTTGACGACGGGCCGAGCCGGGGCGTGACAGCGAACGTCCTGTTCATCCTGCGCAAATACTGCGCGGGCGCGACCTTCTTTAACAACGGCCCCCAGATGGCCAAGTGCCACGACTACGTTCAGTGGGAGCACGACGCGGGATACGCCGTGCAGAGCCACACCTGGTCGCACACCGTCGGCCTGCGGGACAAAAACCAGATCTTCATTGAAAAGCAGACCCTGGAGGACCTGCAGGTCTCCCTGATCGGCCTGAAGCCCTACTACATGCGGTCCCCAGGCGGGGTCGACAACGAGTACGTACGGGTGAAGATCGGGATGCCCATCATCCGCTGGAACGCCAGCACCTACGACGCGGTCAGCGATTATTCCCTGTCCCGCAGCCGGGGCGTCCTGACCTCGACCCTGACGGATACGGCGGTGATTCTTTCCCACAACCTGGCCCAGCACAGCGGCCATAACTGCGAGCAGCTTCTGTCCATCCTGCAGCAGCGGGGCTATCTGACGGTGACGTCGGACGAGCTGTTCCGCATCCGCAATGTGGAAATCAAGAACGACACGGTCTACACCGGGGACGAAACCGGCGCCGCCGGCTGGGAGCGGGCGGAGGCGGAGGCCATGCTTCAACGCGAGGGCGTCCTGCCCGCGCCGACCCAGGCGCCATCTCCCGAACCGGCCGGCACGCCCACGGCTACGGAAGCGCCCAAATTGACCGAAGCGCCTGCGCCCGAACCCACTTTGGCCCCCGCCCCCACCGAAACCCCGGCCCCGGAGCCGACCCTGATCCCGGTGGGCCTGCCCATCCCGGACCTCACGGAAACCCCCTGGAGCGGAGAACTCCGCGTATCAACGCCTAGACCAGATGGGGAATAGGGAATAGGGATTAGGGATTAGGGATTAGGCATTAGGGCTGCGAGGGCCCGGAAAATAGGCCGGTGGCCTATTTTCACCGAACAGCGGGCCGGCAGGCCCTGGACAAGGCATTAGGGCTGCGAGGGCCCGGAAAATAGGCCGGTGGCCTATTTTCTCCGAATAGCGGGCCGGTAGGCCCTGGATAAGGCATCAGAATTACGAATTACGCATTAAGAATTACGCATTTGGCAATTATGTGATTTTTAACAGTAAAGGAACAATTATGCCTCAATACAATGCAGACAGTTTGAAGGTGCTCGAGGGGTTGGACGCGGTGCGCGTCCGGCCGGGCATGTATATCGGGTCCACGGGTTCCCGGGGCCTGCATCATCTTTTGTGGGAAATCGTGGACAACGCCATCGACGAGGCCATGGGCGGCTATGCCACCGAGGTCCAGGTGACGCTGTACAAGGACGGCTCCGCCTCCGTGTGGGACAACGGCCGCGGCATGCCGGTGGACATCAACCAGGCCACCGGTGTTTCCGGCGTAGAGCTGATTTTTACCCGCCTTCACGCGGGCGGCAAGTTCGGCAACGACAACTACGCCTATTCCGGCGGCCTGCACGGGGTGGGCGCTTCCGTCGTCAACGCCCTGTCCCGCTGGCTGACCGTGGACGTTTACCGGGATTATTCCCACTGGCAGATGAAGTTCACCTCCGAGGAGGAGGACGATGAAGGCAAGGTGAAGGCCGGCATCCCCTCGGTGCCCCTGACCCGGGTCGGCAATGCTAGGAAGCGCGGCACCCTGATCCGCTTCCTGCCGGACGACCGGATCTTTGACACCACGGAGTTTCAGTATGAGACGGTCCGCAGCCGCCTGGAGGAACTGGCCTATCTGAACAAGGGCCTCAAAATCTCCCTGGAGGACGAGCGGCAGAAGGACCCGGAGACCGCCCGCAGGGAATACTGCTTCGAGGGCGGCATCGTCGACTATGTCCGCTTCCTCAACCAGGGCAAGAGCGCCGTCAACGAAGAGCCCATCTTCCTGACCGGCGTCCAGAACGACGTCCAGGTGCAGATGGCCATCCAGTACACGGACAGCTATACGGACTCCTTCTTCTCCTACGTCAACAACATCCCGACCCGGGAGGGCGGCACCCACGAGATCGGCGCGAAGACCGCCCTGACCAAGGTGTTCAACGAATACGCCCGCCGCATCGGCGCCCTCAAGGACAAGGACAACAACCTGTCCGGCGAGGACTTCCGCGAGGGCATGACCTGCGTGCTGCTGGTGATGGTCAAAAACCCCCAGTTTGAAGGCCAGACCAAGGGCAAGCTGGGCAATACCGAGGTCAAGCCCGCCGTGGAGACCGTGATCACCAACGAGCTGACCCTCTACCTGGAGGACCTCAAGCACCAGCAGCTGGGCCAGGCCCTGGTGGAAAAGGCCCTCAAATCCGCCCGGGTCCGGGAGGCGGCGCGCCGCGCCCGGGACATCGCCCGCACGAAGAACGAGCTGGAGGCCGCCCCCCTGGTGGGCAAGCTTTCCGTCTGCACCGGGCGCAACCCCAAGGACAACGAGCTCTTTATCGTCGAGGGCGACAGTGCCGGCGGCAGCGCCAAGCAGGGCCGCGACCGCCGCTTCCAGGCCATCCTGCCCCTGCGCGGCAAGCCCCTGAACGTTGAAAAAAAGCGCCTGGACGCCGTCCTGGCCAACGAGGAGTTCCGCTCCCTGATCACTGCCCTGGGCACGGGCATCGGGGAGGATTTCAGCCTGAGCGCTCTGAAATATGACAAGGTCATCATCCTCTCTGACGCCGACCAGGACGGGGCCCACATCCGCGCCATCCTGCTGACCTTCTTCTACCGCTACATGCGGGAGCTGATCAGCGAGGGCCACGTCTACATCGGCATGCCGCCGCTGTACCAGGTTCGCAAAGGGGACACCCAGCATTACGCCTACGACGACCGGGAATTAAAGAAGGTGACCGCCGGCCTCAAGGGCTACGTCCTGCAGCGCTACAAGGGCCTGGGGGAAATGAACCCAGAGCAGCTCTGGGAGACCACCATGGACCGCCAGCACCGAAAGCTCATGCAGGTGACCCTCGACGACGCGGCCGCCGCTGAGCGGATGATCAGCCTGCTGATGGGGGACAAGGTGGACCCCAGGCGGGAATACATCATCTCCCACGCGGACTTTAACAAGGAAGACCAGTTCGACGCCTCCCACGGCGCCCACGCCCAGCAGGGAAACGCCTCCCATTCATGAGCGGCCGGAAAAAGGGATTCTTTCAAGTCAGCGGACGGACGGCTGCCGAATGAAAAAAATGCTGCGCGGAACTGACGGCGGCCATCGTTCTGCGTATCAATCAGGGAGCCTGTTGGCTGAATGACAAGAAGGAGAAACGCTGTTATGAAGAAATGGATTCTGCTGGGCCTTCTGACCCTGGCGCTTTGCTTTGGCGCCGCCGCAGCTGAAGAAACGACCATCCTGGGAAAGCCCTTCCCGGATTTTACCGCCGTAGACAACCAAGGAAACACCTTTACCCTGTCCGAGCAGCTCAAGACCCACGAAGCTGTTCTGATCAATCTCTGGGCCACCTGGTGCCCGCCCTGCAAAATGGAAATGCCCTACCTGAACGAGGTGTACGAAGCCTACAAGGACCGGGTTGCTTTTATCGCCCTGTCCAAGGAGCCCAACGACACGGCTGAAAAAATCGACGCCTACATCCGGGACAACGGCATCCTCTTCCCCATGGGACGGGACGAGAATGAAACCCTGTACCGCTACTGCGGAAGCAGGGGCATTCCCACCACGGTGATCGTGGACCGCTTTGGCAATACCGGCTTCGTGCGCGCCGGCACCTTTTTCAGCGTCGGTGAAATCAAGCGGGTCGTCGAGGCCTTCCTGGGCGACGGCTACACGGAAACCGTTTCCCTGACGGATATCCCGAAGGACACCGCCACCCGCATGCTGCCCACCGCCGAGACCACGCGGATCTGTGTGGAAAACGCGGACGCCAAGCCGGTTATCTTCAACATCGACAACGGCGCGCAGACCCTCGAAGCCTATGTGATCCCCGGAGAGACGGCCCATCTGCGCGTGGATGCGGCGGCTGCCGACAATCCCGCCGACCTGATCTTTGATGACGGGTTCCAGAACCACTATTACGAGCTTCTGACCCTGCTGAATCAGGATCGCGGCGCCTTTGCCTACGACGTAACCATGCCCGGGGCGGATGCCGCGGAACCTTTTTCCTACGTGGGCCTGGCGAACCCGGTAACCGGTCGCTACCTTTCCGTCGTATACCTGATCGCCGGGGAAGACCATGTGGAAAACCTCGCCGCCGCGATTCGCGAGGAGGGACATGAGGTCACCTGGGAGTTCGGCCAGCCTGTTCAGCAGGAAAGCGCCGCTCCTCAGGCTTACGCCCTCCGCGTCACCGATCAGAACGGGGACCCGGTGCCGGGCCTGATGGCCAATTTCTGCACCGATACCCTCTGCACCATGACCGTGGCCGACGAAAACGGCGTCATCCGTTATGAGGGGGCGCAGGGCACCTACCACGTCCAGCTGATCATGGCCCCAGCCGGCTACAGCTTTGACCCGGCGTTTGAGATGTACGTAGGGCCCGCCTACGGGGAATGGAACCTACGCATCAAGAAAGACTAATGTCTTTCTCGATAGGGGGACTTTGTCCCCCTATCGGGGACCCCCTCGGATTTGCCTCTCGGACCTCTGGTCCTCCCGGGCGGCAAATCCGCAAGGTATGTATTTT
>OCTW011613074.1_pt1 | contig 11492 bp, 8 predicted proteins | sample 1539671 | NCBI WGS metagenome assembly OCTW01 (sample SAMN02144230, study PRJEB22623) | gut metagenome | biome: sheep rumen | host: Ovis aries | place: New Zealand | reverse complement strand
TGGTCATGGCGCCGGAGCATCCGCTGATCGACAAGTATGCCTCGCAGATCGCCAACATGGCCGACGTGGAGGCCTACCGGGCCGAGTGCGCGAAGAAGACCGAGTTCGAGCGCACCCAGCTGGTCAAGGAGAAGACCGGCCTGCGGCTGGAGGGGCTCAGCGCGGTGAACCCGATCACCGGCAAGGTGGTGCCGATCTACCTGTCCGACTACGTGATGATGGGCTACGGCACCGGCGCGATCATGGCCGTGCCGGCCCACGACCAGCGCGACTGGGAGTTCGCGAAGAAGTTCGGCATCGACATCGTGCAGGTCATCGAGGGCGGCGACATCACGCAGGAAGCCTACGCCGGCGACGGTGTGATGATCAACTCGGACTTCCTGAACGGGCTCACCAACAAGAAGGACTCCATCGCCCGCATGGTGGCGGAGCTGGAGAAGCGCGGCATCGGCCGGGCCGGCGTGCAGTACAAGATGAAGGACTGGGCCTTCAACCGCCAGCGCTACTGGGGCGAGCCGATCCCGCTGGTGCACTGCCCGAAGTGCGGCGTGGTCGCCGTGCCCTATGAGGAGCTGCCGCTGCGCCTGCCGGAGGTGCAGGACTTCGAGCCCGGCTCCGACGGCAAGAGCCCGCTGGCCCGCATCGAGAGCTTCGTGAAGTGCGCCTGCCCGAAGTGCGGCGGCCCCGCCGAGCGCGAGACCGACACCATGCCGCAGTGGGCCGGCTCCAGCTGGTACTTCATCCGCTACTGCGATCCGCACAACTCCCATGCCTTCGCGGATCCGGAGGAGCTCAAATACTGGATGCCCGTGGACTGGTACAACGGCGGCATGGAGCACGTCACCCGGCATCTGCTCTACAGCCGCTTCTGGCACCGCTTCCTCTATGACATCGGCGAGGTCAACACACCGGAACCCTATGCCAAGCGCACCGCGCAGGGCATGATCCTGGGCGAGGACGGCGAGAAGATGTCCAAGAGCCGCGGCAACGTGGTCAACCCGGACGACCTGGTCGCGGAGATCGGCGCCGATGCCCTGCGCTGCTACGAGATGTTCATGGGCGCCTTTGACCAGGCGATCCCGTGGTCGACCCGCAGCGCCAAGGGCTGCCGCAAGTTCCTGGACCGCGTGTGGCGCCTGCAGGAGAAGGTGGTTCCCGGCGAGGGCTACTCCCCTGCCCTGGTGTCCCTGGTTCACGAGACTGCCAAGAAGGTCTCCGAGGACTACGAGAAGATGAAGTTCAACACCGCCATCGCCGCGATGATGACCCTCGTCAACGAGATGAGCGCCCAGGAGACCATCACCCGCGCCGAGTTCGAGACGCTGGTGAAGCTGCTCAGCCCGGTGGCCCCGCACATCTGCGAGGAGATGTGGCAGAACCTGGGCAACGCCGAGCCCATCCATCATCAGCCCTGGCCCACCTGGGACGAGGCCGCGATGAAGAAGGACGAGGTCGAGATCGCCGTGCAGGTGAACGGCAAGGTGCGCGGCCGCATCATGATTCCCGCCGAGCTGACCCGCGAGGAAGCGGAGAAGACCCTCCCCGCGGATCCGGAGGTGCAGCGCCTGACCGCCGGCAAGACCATCGTGAAGGTGATCTTCGTGCCGGGCCGTCTGCTCAACATTGTGGCGAAGTAAGCCTGGGACGGCGCGGGGCCTGCCTCCGCGCCGCCCTGTTTTCACGCTTTGGGCTTTCCGTGCATTGTGACGGAGGAGGGCTATGGTTGACTGAAAAGAAAGTGCGCTTTGACAGCATCGACACGCTGAAGGGCTTTGCCTGCATCGCCATCATCCTGATCCACACCTACTGGAGGGGCAGCTATGTCACCTCGGACATGTCCGGGATGATCAAGGTGGTGGTGCGCTTCGCGGTGCCGCTCTTCTTCTGCATTTCCGGCTTCTTCCTCTCCTCGGGGCGGGAGCTGACGGACGGCAGCATCACCCGGAAGATTCGCCACGTGATGCGGCTGATCGTCGGCGCGGCCGTGTTCTATCTGGCTGTCACCTATATCTACTATGGCATCGTGGGCTTGGGCGGCCTGAAGCGGGTCGCCGCGACGTCGCTGACCGCGCTGAACCTGGCCAAGCTACTGCTGACGCAGGATCCCCTGTACTACAAGCACCTGTGGTTCCTGTTCGCCCTGCTGCTGTGCTACATCACCATGATGCTCTACTACAAGCCGCAGCGGCGCGTGCTCTTCCTGATCCTGGGGCCGGCGCTGATCGTCCTCTACACCCTGATCCAGGAGTTCAGCGTCTTCGTCACCCACAGCATCGTCCTCCACGACGAGGGCGTGAAGGGCTATTACGTCATCTTCGCGAACAACTTCCTCCTGCGCGGCCTGCCCTTCTTCCTGCTGGGCGTGGTGTTCCGCGAGGCGTACCTGCGCGGGCTGATCCAGAAGTTCCGCATCCCGCTGCCGGTCTTCCTGATCGGGATGGCCGGCCTGTCCGCGCTGGCCGTCGTGGAGTACAAGCGCTTCGACGTGGCCCAGTGCTATATCAGCAACGACCTGCAGACCATCCTGCTCATGACCTTCTGCCTGCAGCGGCCCCAGGCGAGGATTCCGCTGCTGCAGCACATCGGCCGGGATCTGTCCATGTATATCTACATCACGCACCGCGCGGTGTATATGTTCCTGGATCTCGTCGCGGGCCGCCTCGGCTTCGACAAGAGCCTCCCGTGGACCATCGCCTACTTCCCGGCGATCATGGTGTGCAGCATCATTGTCTCCGAGCTTTACTTCCGCCTGGTGAGCTTCATCTCCAGCCGCCGCCGCCCGGCCGCGACGGTCACCGCAGCGCCGCAGGAGAGCGAAAACCGCCCGCGGGTGTGGTAAGGCGCATTTGACGAACCCGGCGCAATCTGCTATAATGAAGCCACGCTGATGTGGTGGAATGGCAGACACCGGGGACTTAAAATCCCCTGCCGCGAGGCGTGCGGGTTCGAGCCCCGCCATCAGCACGCAGCCCCTCTCCCCTGTTCTGTTTCCGGGGAGAGGGGCTTTTCCTTTGCCGCAATCCGGGCAGCAAAAAAGGGAGCGGCCTTTTGAGCCGCCCCCGGGGGGTCCGGGATGGAATTACTTGGTGAGCAGATCGGTGGGCACTTCCACGCCGTAGACAGCCTTGATCTTCTCAGCGCGCTCGTTGATGATCTTCTGGCCGTCCTTGTCCTCCAGGTACTCCTTCTGGCACGCGTCATACACGGCGTCGAATTCCTCGACGGGCGCTACGACGGCCTTGGACAGCCAGGTGTCGCGATAGTTGTCCAGGCTGGTGCCGACCTCGTTCTCAGCCTCGATCGCGCCGACGGAGAACTTCGCGATCACGCGGCCCTCGTTCATGGCGACGTCATAGGCGATGGTCAGGTACTTGGGCTCCACAGCGGCATAGCCCAGCGCGAAGGACGCGGCGGTCGCTTCGCCCAGATACTGGCCGTTGACGGTGATGGTGTGGTCGATGTTGTTCAGGGAGTTCTGGATCCACTTGTCCTTGGTCTCACCGGTCATGGTGAGCAGCTTGTAAGCGCCGTCCTCGGTGCGCTCGTGCACGATGCCTTCCTCGCCGACCTGCAGGAACTTGATGGTCTCAGGATCGGAGATGAAGTCCAGGTACAGCAGGGCCGCGTGGACGTCCTTGCAGGTGGAGGGCAGGAAGCACTTGCGGTCAACGGTGTCGGACAGGAACTTCCGCGGGACGCCGGCGTCATTGACGAAGGGCTCGATGGCGATGAAGGCAGCCTCGGGGCCCGCAGCACGCTGGATGCTGGCCTGGATGGAGTCTTCGCCATTGCGGTAAGGATAGTCATAGTTGTGGCCGAAGGCGCCGACCCAGCCGGACTTGATCAGGTTGTCCGCCTGGTCGGAGTCGTTCAGGACGAAATCCTTCCAGATCAGGCCTTCGTTGTACCACTTGTTCAGCACGCGGATGCCTTCCTTGGCGCCGGGCTCAAGGATCTGGCGGCTGTCATAGCCGTACACATAGGCGGTCTCATCGGAGATGTCGTTCGGGATGTGGCTGACGATCACCTGGTTGTTCATCCAGCCGATGTCGGAGGTGGTCAGGTAGGGGATCATCTTGTCGGCGTCCGCGCCCAGCAGGGTCTCAGCGTTGTCGCGGAAGGCGATCAGGCAGTTCTCGAACTCTTCCTCGGTGGTGGGGATGGCCAGGCCCAGCTTGTTCAGCCAGTCTTCACGGATGAAGGTGTTGATGCGGGCATTGTTGGCCAGCTTGGCCTCGACGCACCACAGCGCGCCGGTGTCCGGATCCTGGTCGTAGTAGATGTTGTAGTCGCCCAGCAGGTTCCACAGGTTGGGCAGCTCTTCCTTATACTGAGCCAGGGGTTCATTCAGGTCGACGATGCCGCCCATCTCAGCATAGGTCAGAATGGTGGGATAGGAATAGGTCACGCACACGTCGGGCGCGCTGCCGGCAGCCAGCAGGTTGCCGATGTCGTCAACCTCAGACCAGCGGCCGATGGAGACGAATTCCACGTCGATGTTGTACTTCTCCAGCATACCGTCATGGATATACTGGGCGTACACGCTGCTCGTGGGGTCGGAGCCGCCGTCGTTGTAGCGGTTGTACACTTCCACGGTCAGCTTCGTGGGAGCTTCCGCCATGGCGGGGATCGCCGCGAGCGAGGCGACCAGCGCCAGGGTCAGCACGAGAGCCAGGATCCGTTTCATGGGACATTCCTCCTTTGTATTTTGCCAGGGCTTCTGCCCTAGTTTACACTGCACGCATCAGCCCTTCACGGCGCCGATGGTCATGCCGGCGATGAAGTAGCGCTGCAGCCAGGGATAGACCACCAGGATCGGCACGGTGGCGAACATGACCGTCGCCATCTTGACCGTCTCGCCCACGCCCGGGGTGGCAAAGCCTTCCTGCGTGGCGATTTCCTGCTGCGTGGAGTTCTGCAGCACATAGTACAGGTACAGCTGAATGGGGAAGAGCTCTTCCTTCTTGACGTAGAGCAGGGCGTCGGAGAAGCCGTTCCAGCGGCCGACCGCGTAGAACAGGGCCAGCGTCGCGATCACCGGCAGGGACAGGGGCAGGTAGATCTTCACCAGCGTCCGGATCGGGCCGGCGCCGTCAATCTCCGCCGCCTCGCGCAGGCTCTCCGGGATGCCGAAGAAGAAGGAGCGCATGACGATCATGTTGTACACGCTGATGCAGCCCGGAATCACCATGCACCACACTGTGTCGAGCATGTTCAGGCTCTTCATCAGCAGGTAGTGAGGGATGGTGCCGGCGCTGAAATACATCGTGAAGAGGATCAGCGCGTTGATGACCTTGCCGCCCTTGAGCTGGTCATAGGTCAGCGGGTAGGCGCAGCAGATGGTCATGACCAGGCTCAGCAGCGTGCAGCCCACGGTCAGCAGCGCGGTGAACCAGAGCGAGTGGATGTACTTGGCGTTGCCGAGGATGGTCTGATAGGCGACCAGGTTCCAGCCCTTGGGCCAGAGGAAGACCTCGTTGCGCATCAGGCTTTCCGCGGAGGAAAGGGAGCGCGCCAGCACGTTCAGCATCGGCAGCAGGCAGACGAACATGATGATGAAGCAGATCACAGCGATGATCCAGTCGCCCACGCGGGTGGAGCTGGAGCGGATCATGCCCTCGGAGCCCTTGAGTTCCTTGCCTCTGCTGGCTTCTTTGATCACAGACATGCGGGCACCTCCTTACATGATCCCGCGCTCGCCGATCCGCTTCGCCAGCCAGTTGGTGGCCAGGATGAAGATGACGGCGACGACGCTCTGGAACAGGCCTACAGCCGTGGTCAGCGAGTACTTGAGGCCCTGAATGCCCTGCTCATACACGTAAATGGAGATGAGCTGCGACACATCCGTGACCAGCTTGTTCGACATGGCCAGCGGACGGTCGAATTCCGAGCCGAGGATGTAGCCCATGCGCATGATCAGCAGGGTGATGATGGTGGGCCGCAGACCGGGCAGCGTCACGTGCCACATGCGGCGGAAGCGGCCTGCGCCGTCGACCGCGGCGGCCTCGTACAGCTCGGGGCTGATGTTGGTCAGCGCAGCCAGGTAGATGATGGTGCCCCAGCCGGCTTCCTTCCAGATGCCCAGCACGATGTAGGTCCAGCGCCAGTAGGTCGGGTTCGACAGGAAGGGGATCATCGCGTCCTTGTTGCCGGTCAGCTGCTTGTAGACCAGGTTCAGCAGGCCGTCATTGTCCGCCAGCAGGCGGGTCGCCAGGCCGGAGATGATGATCCAGCTGAGGAAGTGCGGCAGATACAGCACGGTCTGCGTCAGCTTCTTGAAGCGCTTGAAGGTCAGCTCGTTGAGCAGGATGGCCAGGATGATCGGCGCAGGGAAGCCGCACACCAGATCCATCAGGTTCAGAGTGATCGTGTTCCGCAACGCGTTCAGGAAGGCCTTGGTGGTGAACGCCTTCTGGAACCACTCAAAGCCGACCCAGGGGATCGACCAGAGCGGCTGGATGATGTTGTTCCTTTTGAACGCCATCGCAATCCACTGCATCGGATAGTAGCGGAAGATGATAAAGAACGCGACCGGAAGAATCAGCAGCAGATACAGCGTTCCATACCTTCTGAAGTATGTCCCCCAGTTTGTCTTGTGCCGGATGGCCTGTCCGCTGCTGTTGAGGACAACCTGTTTCTTCGCCAAGCAAATTCCCCCTTTGTGTGTCTCGCGGAACAGGGCGCCCCCTGTGCCCGTCATGGTGCGGCCTTCTCCGGACAGGAAGCCTCCTGCGCGGGTGCATGAAGTATTCTTGTCGGAAAGCGACCACATTTGACAGTCTCATGATAACTGACTGAACAAAAAAAGTCAAGCAGTTTTATGCATTTTGTCCAATACCCGCGGCTGGAAATTCCTTGCATTCACCGCCCGGCGGGATGCCGTCCAGGGCCGCTTGCAATCCCGCGCGGCACGTGCTATCATGCAGATGCGGACAACGCGGAAGCACGACGGCAGGAGGTATGGACAATGGCATACAGCACAGATGTGGAGCGCGCGAAGGCCCTGGCGCTGCAGGCGCACGCGGGGCAGGTGGATCGGGCGGGGGAACCGTATGCCGGCCATCCGGCCCGGGTCGCGGCCCGCATGCGGACGGACGAGGCCCGCGTGGTGGCCTGGCTGCACGACGTGGTGGAGGACACCGGCGTCACCCTGGCGGAGATCGAGGCGGCGTTCGGCCTGGAGACCGCCGCGGCCGTGAACGCGATCACGCACCGCGGCGATGAGCCCTGGGGCGACTACCTGTACCGGGTGAAGGCGAACCCGGTCGCGACGGCCGTCAAGATTTCGGACCTGATCGACAACAGCAACCTGTCGCGGCTGCCGGAGGTGACGGCCCGGGACGTCGCGCGGCAGGCCAAGTACAACCGCGCGCTGTATTTCCTGATGAACGCGGACGGCTGACACGCGCCCGCATAACAAGAAAAAGGCCTCTGGGGAGCGGGCTCCTCAGAGGCTTTGCGTTTGGCTGCAGCCGTCAGTCCGGCTCGGTGTAACGGTAACGGCTGATCTTCCGCCCGGCGGCAAGGCACAGCGCGACGCCCGCGATGCCGAGGCCGAACAGCACCATCGCCGCGCCGGCGCCCTTCCCGCTGCCGAAGAGGACCGTCAGCAGCGAATCAGCGCCCTGCCCGGCCATGAACGGCTCGCAGACCTGATCCACCAGGAAGCCGCCCAGGGCGAGGCCGATGGGGATGGTGAAGAACTGCAGGGTGTTCCGGCAGGTGTAGATTCGCCCCTGCAGCGCCACGGGGACGGAATTACGCATGATGATGTTCTGGCTGGCGCTCATCACCGGGATCAGCACCCAGCCCAGAAGCTGCGCCGCGCACCACACGGCCGGATCGCGGGAGAGCGCGAGCAGGAAGTTCTCCGTGCCCAGCGAGAACAGCATGCTCAGCCAGATCACGCGGACGCGGTTCTTCGGCCGCGGCATCAGCGAGACCAGCGCGCTGCCCAGCACCATGGCGATGCCGGAGCAGGAGGTAACGATGCCCATCAGGCCGCTGCCGCCCCGGGGGATCACCAGCGCAGGCAGGGCCGCGTTGTAGACCGAGGCGATCAGGTTGACGCCGGACATGAAGAGGATGATGTGCAGCACCATCGGGTGCTCCCGCAGATAGCGGAGGCCCTCCTTCGCCAGCTGCAGCACGCGGCCCTCGCGCGCGTTCTCCGCGGGCAGGGCCGGCAGGCGGATGAAGCAGGCCAGGGTGACAAAGGCGGCGGCAAAGGTCGCCAGATCCACGGCGATGACCGCGTCCAGCCCCGCCGCACCGTACAGGGCGGAGGCAATCAGCGGGTGGCCGATGGAGATCAGCGAGCGGGAGAGGGACTGCAGCCCGCTGGTGCGCTGGTAGTGCCGGCGGGGCACCAGCAGGGTGTTCGCCACCTCGGAGGCCGGCTGCTGCACCGTGTTCATCAGGCCGGACACCGCGTTGACGGCGTACAGGTGCCAGATGGCCAGCGCGCCGGTTTTGTACAGCACAAGCACCAGCACCGTGCACAGGGCCGCGAGGGCGTCGCAGGCCAGCATGGTTTTCTTTTTGTCGAAACGGTCGGTGATGGCGCCGGCGAAGATGCTCATCAGCACATAGGGCGCGTAGGAGCAGATGCTCAGCGCCGCGGTGCTGAGGGCGGAGCCGGTTGCGTCATAGAGCCAGAGGGTCAGCGCAAAGGTGGTCATCGTGCTGCCCAGCTGGGAGAGGCTCTGGGTGCTCCAGAGCAGATAAAAGCCCTTCAGGCTGTCAGGTTGATTCCGGTTGTTCATGCTGCTTTGCTCCTTTGATGCGATGATGTCATTCGGATCAAACTTGCAAAGCAAGAGGACGGCCTTCATCCTCCATGCAGCGTCCTCATGCTCTGCATGGAGTCCGGCGGGTGGTTCGCTTCAAGGCGTTCACCTCCTGATGCGCAGTCGGGGCTGGGGGAAACGGATGGGAACGGCTCACAGCGCGCAGATCCGCAGCGGGCGCTGCGTCAGGAATCTTGCGTCCTCGTCCGGAGTGGTCCGGGGACGTGCGAAATCGTCATGCCCGGCGGCGGAACAGGTTGGCCAGGATCGCGCCGGAGATATTGTGCCAGACGGAGAAGATCGCGCCCGGCACGGTGGCCATGGCCAGCGAGGGGAAGGCGGAGCCCGCCAGCGAGGTGGCGAGGCCCGAATTCTGCATGCCGATCTCGATCGACAATGCCTTTGTGCGGGCCGTGTCCAGCTTCAGCAGCCGCCCGAGGCCGAAGCCGCAGGCATAGCCCAACAGGTTGTGCAGGATCACCACCGCGATGACCACAGCGCCGGTGGACAGGATGCGCTCCGCGTTGTGGGAGACCACGGCCATCACGATCAGGCAGATCGCCGCGACGGAGACCAGCGGCAGGATCCGGACGGCGCTGCGGGTGTGCTTCCCCCAGAAATGGTTGATGACAAGGCCCAGCGCGACCGGGATGATCACGACCTGCACGATGGACAGGAACATGCTCCACACATCCACCGCCACGCTGGCGTGCAGGAAGAGGTAGGTGATGGCCGGAGTCAGGATCGGCGCGAGGAGGGTGTTCACGCTGGTCATGCCGACGGACAGCGCCACATCGCCCCCGGCGAGATAGGTCATCACATTGCTGGCCGTGCCGCCGGGGCAGGTGCCGACCAGCACGACGCCGGTGAGCAGGGCCGCGTCCAGCCCGAAGGCCTTGCCCAGCCCGAAGGCCAGCAGCGGCATGACCGTGAACTGGCTCACACAGCCGATCAGCATATCCTTCGGGTGGCGGAAGACATAGCGGAAATCCTCCATCTTCAGCGTCAGGCCCATGCCGAACATGACGACCATCAGCAGGGGGTTGATCCAGCCTGTCTGCACCCACAGCCCCGAGGCGGGGACCAGCAGGGACAGCGCCGCCAGCACGAACACGATGACGGCCATGTACTTCCCGACAAAGGAGCTGACGGCCTCAATTGCTTTCATGTCGATTCACCTGATTCATCCGGATTGGCCGCGGGCCGGAGGGGGCGGCCGGCTTCCGGCATCATCATAGCACAAAGCCATATCCCCTGCAATATGCCGCCAAAGGAAAACCCTCCGCCCTGATCTGCTCGGGCAGAGGGTTCCTCAGGGCAGCGCCGCGTCTCACTGGCCGGTCAGGGCCAGGATCTCCGGACTCTGGTAGACGCGCACATAGTCGATCTCGAAGCGTGCGGGCAGGCAGCTCTCGTCGATGCCCATGGCGCCGCCCCAGGTGCCGCCGAAGGCCAGATTCAGCAGCAGATGCATGCGCTGGTCGAAGGGCCAGGTGTCCGAGGTCTTCTCGCCCTCCGCGGCGGCGGGCTTTTCATAGGCGTAGGTCTGCTCTCCGTCGATGGAGAAGATGATGCGGTCCGGCAGCCATTCCATGCCGTAGGTGTGGAAGTCCTCGCGCGCCCCGGGGACGGTGGCGCTGTGGTTGCTGGCGGAGCCGCCGTGCGTCCGGGTAGTGTGGATGCTCTGCACGATCACGTCCGGGTCATAGCCCACGTGCTCCATGATGTCGATCTCGCCGGAAGCCGGCCAGTCGCCGTAGGCAAAGTCCGTCGGCAGCATCCAGATCGCGGGCCAGGTGCCGGTGCCGGAGGGCAGCTTCGCGCGGACCTCCACCTTACAGTAGAGCCAATCGGCAATGTTGCGGGTAATCAGGCGGGCGGAGGAGTAGCTGCAGGTGCCGCGCTTTTCCTTCCGCGCCTCGATGGTCAGCACGCCGTTTTCGATCGACGCGTTGCCCTTGGGCATGTAGTACTGCAATTCGCCGTTTCCCCAGCCGCCTCCGCCGACGTTGAAGCCCCAGCGCGCCGGATCGGGCAGGCCGTCCACGTCGAACTCATCCGCCCAGACCAGCTCGTAGCTCAGGCTGCCGCTGTCATCTTCCGCCGCGGCGCCTTCGCCCACACAGGAGGAGATCAGGCCAAAGAGCAGCAGGACCAGCACCAGAATTCCCCATGGAATGCGTTTCATGTCTCTTCCCCCGTTTCATCTTCATGCGGATGGCTGTGCGTACAGCCGTGGGTCTGTTTTGCGCGCCATCTCTTTGCTCCATGTTACCACAGCCGTCCTCCCCCTGTCAATCTGCCGCGCCGCCAAATCGGGAAACAGGGGCCGTGACGCTCCCGGAATCCGCAGGCGGGGCAGGAACGAAGCATATTACACTGCGGCTTCCCCATAATATAATGGAAAGAGAAAGCCCTCCACCTTGCGGAAGCGGATTGTCAAAGGGTTGTTCGATGTGGATCGCCGCATACCTGTGCGCGGCCTGTTCTTTGAGATCCAGACTTTCAGGGTTCATGCCTTCCGGCAGGATCCACGCTGCGGTGTATCCATGCATCCTGAATACATTGATCTGCTCGACAGACAGCCTGGGAAAATCCCAGCCGATCACTTTCGGATGTTCATCTCCGTGATCTTTTGCGTATTTGTACACCCTGTCCAAAGCGTCGCTCTCCGGCTCCGTGCTGATAACGGTATGCTCCACA